>WNFW01000499.1_pt1 | contig 25768 bp, 30 predicted proteins | sample 5400131 | NCBI WGS metagenome assembly WNFW01 (sample SAMN13153362, study PRJNA577476) | soil metagenome | isolation source: 20 cm soil or saprolite under grassland replicate 1 | place: USA:California | collected 2016-06-15 | reverse complement strand
AAGAGTCTCGAGTCGTGTCCCGAATGCGCGGGCAGCGGCGCCAAGACGGGGACGCAGCCGCTGCCATGCGGCACGTGCCGCGGCAGCGGCGAAGTCCGCCGCCAGGCACAGTCCCTGTTCGGCCAGTTCCTGACGGTCTCACCGTGCCCGACGTGTGCCGGGGAAGGCACCGTGCTACATGACCCGTGCCCGCGCTGCGGTGGCGACGGCCGTGTCAAAGGTGAGAAAACGATCCAGATCGACGTGCCCGCCGGCGTCGCCGATCATCATTATCTGACGATGCGGGGGCAAGGCGTCCCGGGCCCGCGCAACGGCCCGCGCGGCGACCTGATCGCGGTGCTCGATATCAAAGAGGACCCGCGCTTCGAGCGCCACGGCGATGATCTCGTGTACGACCTCGGCATCACATTCACCCAGGCCGCGCTCGGCGCCGAAGTGAAAGTGCCGACGCCGTTCGGCGAGACGATGCTGCGCGTCGAGCCGGGGACGCAGACCGGTATGGCCTATCGGCTGCGGGCCAAAGGACTGCCGCGCCTCGGCGAAGGGGGCCACGGCGACCTGCACGTGCGGATCCATGTCTGGACGCCCAACAAGCTGAACGCGGAGCAGCGCAAGCTGCTGGAGCAGCTCAGCGAGATCGAGGACGAGCCACCGCAGGAGGAAGAGGGCAGCAAGTTCTGGGACACGATTCGGCGCGCGCTGGGGCTCGAGTCCAACCCCGAGGCCACGCCCCGGGGCACCAGACGCAGGCGCGGTGGAGGGGACGAGTGAGCAGCGGCTGCATCTTTTGCAAGATCGCCGCCGGTGAGACTCCCGCGACGATCGTGAAGCGCGCCGACGGCATGTTGGCGTTCACGGACATGCACCCGCAGGCGCCCACGCACCTGCTCATCATTCCCACGACGCATGTCGGCTCGCTGAACGACGCCAAGGATGCCGCGACGCTGGGCAAGCTGCTGGCGTTCGCGCGCGAGGTCGCCCAGGATGCGGGGATCGCCGCCAAGGGCTATCGCGTCGTCGTGAACACCAATCCCGACGGCGGGCAGACGGTCTTTCATCTGCATCTGCACGTCCTCGGTGGTCGAGTCATGCACTGGCCGCCGGGTTAGCCTCACCCCCTGACCCCCTCTCCGCGTTGCGAAGAGGGGGGACCCACGTTAAGTTGCTGTGTCTCTAACCACTTAGAAAACGGAGCCTTATGCCGGAAGTCATCATTCACGATGACGAGAGCTTTGAGCGTGCACTGAAGCGCTTCAAAAAGAAATGCGAAAAAGCAGGAATTCTCGCCGACCTGCGCAAGCACCGTCACTACGAAAAGCCCAGTGAACGCAAGAAGCGCAAGATGAACGCGGCGCGCCGCAAGAATCGCAGGCCGCGCTACGCGTAAATGGTGGCTCCGAGCTTAGCAGACCGGCTGCGCGCCGCGATGAATCAAGCGAGAAAACAACGCGATCAGGCGCGCACCCTCCTCCTCTCCACGATCCTCTCCGACGTCAAAAACCGAGAAATCGAGCTCAACCACGTCCCGACGGACGACGAGACCGCGGAGGTGTTGCGGCGCGGCGTGAAGCGGCGCCGCGAGTCTGTCGAGGCGTACGAGCAGGCAGGCCGCACCGAGCGCGCCGATACGGAGAAGGCGGAGATCAAGGCCCTGGAGGAATTCCTGCCCGCGGCTGTCGCGGCCGAGGAGATTCGCGCGGCCGTGCGGGAGGCGATCGCGGGTGGGGCGAAGGACATGGGGAAAGTGATGGGTGCCGTGATGCCCCGGTTCAAGGGGCGGGCCGACGGCAAACTGGTGAATCAAATCGTACGTGAGGAGCTGGCGGGATCGACGCAAGCCTAGACACACTGGAATTTGCCCAGGCCCTGGCGCGTGTGGCCGAGCACGCCGCCGGACCCCTGGGTGCCGCACGCGTCGCAGCCCGTCGTCCCGAGCACGATCCCGCGTCGATTCGCGCCGCGCTGGCGCAGGTCGCCGAGCTGGCCGCGCTGCTCATTACCGATGACTCGATTCGCGCCGAGCCGGTGCCCGACATCGCAGCATCGCTCGAGCTGCTCGACGTTCCCGGCAGCGCCCTCGAAGCGCCCGCGCTCGCGGAGCTGACGGTCGCACTCGCGGCGATGCGCGTCGTCGCGGCCGATCTCAAGCGCCTTGGTACGGCGCACGGCGCACAGCGCACGTTTTTGCTCCGTGTCGATCCTCCGGCAAAGGAGCTCGAGACGACGCTCGCCCGCTCGATCGCACCCGACGGCACCGTGCTCGATTCCGCCTCGAAGGATCTCGCCCGGGCGCGCCAGCAGGTGCGCGAAGCGCGCAAGCGCGTGATGGACCGCCTCGGCGCGATCCTCGGCGGCCTCGATGCGACCGAGCGCGCACCGGACGCCGCCGTCACCGTGCGCGGCGGCCGGTATGTGATCCCGATCCGCAGCACCGCGCGCGCCCGCGTGGGCGGCATCGTCCACGACGAATCGGCGACGCGCAGCACCGTGTTCGTCGAGCCGCCCGAAATCATCGAGCTGGGCAACGAGCTGCGCGCCGCCGAATCCGCCGAGCTGCGCGAAGTGCTGCGCGTGCTGCGCGAGCTGACCGATCTGTTGCGCCCGCAGCGGGCCACCATCGCCGCGGCGTGGGAGATGTGCATCGCGTTCGACGATCTCTGCGCGCGCGCGCGGTATGCGGTCGAGGTGAACGGCTTCGTGCCGGAGATCGGTGGTCACCTGACAATACGCGGGGGACGACATCCGTTGTTGTTGGGGGAGGGGCGCAGCATGCTGCGCCCCTACTCTTCAGACCTCGTCATCCCGTTCGATCTGGATCTGCACCCTGACGAGTTCACGGTCCTCGTATCCGGTCCCAATACCGGTGGCAAAACGGTGCTCATCAAGGCCGTCGGTTTATTGGCGCTGCTCACGCACAGCGGCATCGTCCCGCCCATCGGCCCGCATTCATCGTTGCCGGTCTTCACCGCGGTGTTCGCCGACATCGGCGACCGCCAGTCGATCGCCGCGAGTCTCTCGACCTTCTCCGCGCACGTCGCCGTGTTGCGCAGCATTCTCGATGGGGCGGGACCCGGCTCGCTGGTGCTGCTCGACGAGATCGGCAGCGGCACCGATCCCGCCGAGGGCGGCGCCCTGGCTGCGGCCATCCTGAACACGCTGACCCGGCGCCGCGCGATCACCCTCGCCACGACGCATCTTGGTGCCTTGAAGCAGCTGGCCGCTGAGACCGTCGGGATCGTCAATGCGTCGCTCCAATTCGATGCCGAAACACTGACACCGACCTACCGCCTGCTGAAAGGCGTGCCCGGTCGTTCGTACGGGCTGGCGATCGCGCGGCGGCTGGGAATCTCGTCCGACGTGCTGGCCGAGGCGGAGCGCGCGGTGCCTGATGCCGAGCGCACGCTGGACCGGTTGCTGGCCTCGGTGGAAGCGCGGGGGCGGGAGGTCGACGCGCGTGCCGCGGAGCTGGAGAACCGTGCGGCCCAGCTGGAGCTGCAACGTCAGAGTTTGACTGATCTCGAAACCCTTGAAGGTGCGGTGCGCGCGCGGGAGAAAGCGCTGGACAAAGACGCTCGCGACCGCGCTCGCGCCTATTTGCTCGAAGCGCGGAAGACGGTTGAAGCCGCACTGGCCCAGGCGCGTGCGGCGGTGGATGAGGCGACGGCGAAGGAAGCGCGGCGGATGGTGGAGGAAGCGATTGAAAAGACCGGCGGTGAGGCGGTTGGGCGGTTGGGCGGTTCGACAGACCTCGCAGTCGGTGACCGTGTGAGAACCGGTCAAGGAAAAGTGGGTGTCGTGAGGGAGATTCGGTCTGACGGGCGCGTCGTGGTTGAGGTCGGTGCCATCCGGTTAGTAATTGCCCCTGATTTACTCGAGCGAGTGGAGCAAACCGCCAAACCGCCTAACCGCCCAACCGCCCAATGATCCCCGATGACGTGATAGAAACGGTGCGCGAAGCCGCCGATCTGGTCGGCATCATCGGCGAACATGTCGAGCTGCGGCGCACCGGCGCGGACTATCGCGGCCCCTGTCCCTTCCACGGCGGCACGCATCGCAACTTCGCCGTCATTCCCAAGAAGGGGATGTTCTACTGCTTCGTGTGCCATGAAGCCGGCGACGTTTACACCTTCTTCATGAAGAAGCTGGGCATGGATTATCCGACGGCGGTGCGCGAAGTGGCGCGGCGCGTCGGCATCACGATCCCCGAGCGCTCCGGCCCCACAGGTCCCGACCCCAGAGAGCCGCTGTACGCCGCCGTCGCGACCGCGGCCGACTGGTTCGCGCGCCAGCTGCGCGACAACCCGGAAGCCGACATCGCGCGCAAGTACCTCGAGTCGCGCCACGTCACGATGGAGCAGGCGCAGGTGCAGGGGCTGGGCTACGCCCCGCGCGGCACCGCGTTTCTCGATGCGATGAAAAGCTTGGGCGTGCGGCAAGAAGTGTTGCTGGAAGCTGGGCTGATCGTTAAACGGGATGATGGCTCGCAGACTCCGCGTTTCAGAGGCCGGCTGCTGTTCCCGATTCATGACCTGCGTTCGCGAGTGGTTGCCTTTAGTGGAAGGGTTTTGGGTGAAGGTGAGCCGAAGTACTTGAACTCCCCGGAGACGCCGATTTTTCACAAGGGACAGCTGCTCTACAACCTGCACCTCGCCAAACACGGGATGCGCAAGGCGGAGCGGGCGATTCTGGTGGAGGGGCAGTTCGACGTGCTGCGGCTCACGCTCGCCGGTCTCGAGGAAATCGTGGCGCCGTTGGGCACGGGCCTCACGGATGAGCAGGCGGCGCTGCTGCAGCGCCACACGCCGCACGTGATCCTGCTGTACGACTCGGACGATCCGGGCCTGCGCGCCACCTTCCGCGCCGGTGACGTGCTGCTGCGTCACAAGGTCCGTGTCAGCGTAGCCACGCTGCCCGAGGGCGAAGACCCCGACACCCTGGTGCAGAACAAGGGCGTCGCCGCGCTTGAGCGCGTCATGAAAGACGCCGTAGACATCATGGAGCGAAAGATCCAGATCCTGGGACGCAAGGGTTTCTTCGCGTCCATTCAAGGAAAGCGACGTGCGTTGGATGGCTTGTTGCCGACAATCCGGGCGACCGCCGACCCGGTGACGAAGGATTTCTACATCACGCAGGTTGCGAACGCTACAGGCATCAAGAACGATGCACTCGTCAGGGAGTTGCAGGATACTCTTCGGGTCGATTCGGATGGTTTAACCGGTCCCGCAAGTGCGCCCATACAGATCCCGCAGGGTAAAGAGAGATTGTTCGTTTTGCTCGCGATGGAGGGAAGTCCCTGGCGTGAGCGAGTACTTGAGGTGATTCAGCCAGAGCGGATCACGTTCCCGCCATTCAGAGAAATTTTGGAAGCAGTGGCGAACGGTAAGACAGACGATCTTGATGGAATTGCGGCAAGGACGTACGAAGCGCTGCGAAACCATGGGCTCAGTCCCTTCACCCCCGAACAGATTTACGAGGACCTTTCTAAGACGCCAGACGTGGCGCGTCTTCAATCGGAGTTGTGGGCCCTCGACCGTCAGATCCCTCTGGCGCAGGGTGCGGAACAGGAAAAACTCATAATGAGAAAGCAGGAACTCTGGAATGAACTTAGAACGGTCGAACCTCGCTACAAAATCGCGGGAAGGAGGAAGGGTGCACCCGGATCTTGAAGCGTTGTTGGCTCTACAAGATAGGGACGTCGCCGTGACCGGCTGCGACGCCCGGCTGCAGGCGTTGGAGCCGGAGCTGCGCACGCTGGACGAGCAGATCGTTGCCGCCGAGCGCGTGGTCGAGCAGGCGCGCGCCGGGATTCAGGCGGCGCTCGATCGGCGCGACGGGCTGGAAGGGAAGATCCAGAGCTATCGCACCATGCAGGAGCAGCGCCGCCAGCGCCTCGAATGGGTACGCGGGGCAAAAGAAGCCTCGACCCTGATGGCCGAGCTCGATCTGGCGCGGACGGTGCTCGCCAAGGAAGAAGCGGAGTTCATGCGCTCGGGCGATGCCGTCGGCGAAGCGGAACGCAAAACCGCCGAAGCGGAGAACGCGCTGCAAAAGGTGCGCGAAGCCCAAGCCGCGCAGCGCGAGGGGCTGGCGGGGAAGCGCCAGGAGATCGCCGCCGAGCGGGAGAGCGCGACGCTGGAACGCGATCGCGCGAGCAAAGCCGTCAATCCGGTGCTGCTGGCGCGCTACGACCGGATTCGCCGCGGCAAGGCGCCGCTGGCGATCTATCCGCTGCATGGCAGCTCGTGCGGCAACTGCTTCACGGCGGTCCCGACGCAGCGCAAGGCGCTGATTCAGCGCGGCGCCACGATCGAAGGTTGCGAGGCCTGCGGCGTATTATTGTACGCCAAGGAATGACCCCCTGACCCCTCCCTCTCCTCGCTGGATTGTCACGGCGCAGGCCGATCCGGACGCGACGCGGTCGCTGGCGTCGGAGCTGCGCATTCCGGATGCGCTTGCCGCCATTCTCGTGCAGCGCGGGCTCTCGTCCGCGGATCTCGCCAAGGCGTTCCTGCGCCCCGACCTCGAGCGCCTGTCCGACCCGCATCGCTGGGCCGACATGGACGTTGCGCTCGAGCTGCTGGCGCGCGCTGTGCGCGCGCAGCGTCCGATCCTGGTGCACGGCGACTACGACGTCGACGGCCAGTGCGCCTCCGCGATGCTCACGCGCATCCTGCGCAGCGCCGGCGCGACGGTGCATCCGTTCGTGCCGCATCGCATCCGCGATGGTTATGACTTCGGACCCGCCGGGCTCGCCGAGGCGCAGCGCGTCGGCGCCGGGCTGATCGTCACGTGCGACTGCGGGATCACAGCGGTGGATGCGGTGAAGGCGGCAAGGGATGCTGGAATAGACGTCATCGTCACCGACCACCATCTCCCGGACGACGCGTTGCCGCCGGCGAACGCCGTGCTCGATCCGCGGCGTTCCGACTGCAAGTCGGAGGACAAGAACCTCTGCGGCACCGGCGTCGCCTTCAAGCTGGCGCAGGCGCTGGTCGAGGTGCTCGGCCTCTCACCGAATCTGCCGCTGCATTTCCTCGACTACGTCGCGCTGGCCACGATCGCCGACGTCGTGCCGCTGGTGGGCGAGAACCGCATCCTGGTGCGTTACGGGCTCAAGAAGCTCGCCGAGTCGCGGTGGGTCGGGCTGCGCGCCCTGATCGAGACCGCGGGCCTCGGCGGCAAGCCGCTGCGCGGGGCGCACGTGGGGTTCATTCTGGCGCCGCGGCTCAACGCCGCCGGCCGCATCGGCGACGCCAACGACGGCCTGCGCCTGCTGCTCACCGAGGATCCGCAGGAAGCCGCCAGGCTGGCGCGCGAGCTGGAGACGATCAACGCCCGCCGTCAGGAGATGGATCATCTGATTCTCGACGAAGCGATCGAGCTGGTGGACAAGACGCTGAACCCCAACGACGCGGCGATCGTGCTGGGCAATGCGGCGTGGCATCCGGGGGTGATCGGGATCGTGGCGTCCCGGCTCGTCGAGCGCTACGGCCGGCCGACGTTCCTGGTCGGGTGGGACGAGGCGGGTGAATTCGGCCGCGGCTCCGGGCGCAGCATTCCCGGCTTCGACCTGCATGGCGCGCTGCACCAGGTGGGCGGCCATCTCGAGAAATACGGCGGCCACACGATGGCGGCGGGCTTCACGATCCGGCGCGACAAGTTCGACGCGTTCCGCGTTGCGTTCCTCGGGGTGGCGGGCGAGCTTCTGACCCCCGACGACCTGGCGCCGAGCCAGCGCATCGATCTCGAGCTGCCACTCGCCGAGGTGAGCGCTGAACTGGAAAAACTGATTCGGCATCTCGAGCCGTGCGGGGCGGGGAATCCGGCGCCCGTGTTCGGCGTGCGGAATGCGCGGGCGGTCGGCGCGCGGCGCGTGGGCACGAATCACCTGCGCTTCACGCTGGACGACGGCTCGGGCCTCCTGCCGGCCATCGGCTTTCGCTGGGCCGACGCGGTGCCGGAGGACTGGCTGACGAACCCGCTCGATGTGGCGTTCCGGCTCGAGCGCGATGACTGGCAGGGCAGGACGACGATTCAGGCGCGAGTAGCGAGTCTTGCTCCGCATCATCGCCGGTGAGTTCAAAGGGCGTCGACTCAAGACGCCGACGACCAATAAAGTAAGACCCACGTCAGATCGGGTTCGGGAAGCGTGGTTCAGCATCCTGCAGCAGTCGATTCCCGATGCGCGGGTGCTCGATCTGTTTGCCGGCTCCGGTGCGCTGGGTTTCGAAGCGCTGTCGCGCGGCGCCGTGTCGGTCGATTTTGTCGAGAACAGCAAAGCATCACTGGCTGCGATTCGGGACAACGCAACGACCCTCAACGTGGGGGACCGCGTGACGATTCACCGGAGTGATGCGCTGGGTTTTGCCGAGCGGCTCCAGCCCGCGCAGTACGACATCGCTTTCGCCGATCCGCCGTACGCGACGAATGCTGCGGAGCACGTCGCCGGAATCTTTCGCGCGACTCCCTTCGCAGGAATTCTGGGGATTGAACACCGATCTGACCTGTCACTGGACGGGGACGACACGCGCCGCTACGGCGATACCGCGATCACGTTTGTGTACGCGCCATGAAGCGGATCGCGGTCTACCCCGGATCCTTCGATCCCATAACCAAAGGGCACGAAGACCTCATCCACCGCTCGCTCGAGTTTGTGGATCAGTTGATTGTTGCCGTTGCGGTGAATGTTGCGAAACAGCCGCTGTTTTCTCTTGACGAACGCGTCGCGCTGATCAAGCAGGCGGTGCCGGACAAACGCGTCGAGGTGCGGTCGTTCGAGGGCTTGCTCGCCGAGTTCGCGAAGCAGGTCGGGGCCGCGGTGATTATTCGTGGCTTACGGGCGGTCTCGGACTTCGAGTACGAATTCCAGATGGCGTTGATGAACCGCAACCTCGCGCCCAAGATCGAGACCGTCTTTCTCGTGCCGGCGTTCGACCTGACCTACTTGAGCTCGAGCCTGGTGCGTGAGGTCGCCCGCTTCGGCGGTGACGTGTCGCAGCTCGTCGATCCGACGGTGCAGCAAGCCCTGAAGCGCAAGTTCGGGAAATGAGCTTCCTCGACCGCGTCTACCAGCGGGCGAAGGAAACGCGGGCTCGGGTCGTGTTCCCCGAAGGGGATGATCCGCGCGTCCAGGAAGCGGCGCAGCGCGTCGAGCGCGAAGGTCTGGGTATCGTCGAAGTGCTGCGGCGGGCTCCCGACTCGCGCATGCCGTTTCTCGCGCGGCACCTGCGGGCGCGACGCCCCGACCGGTTCCCCACCGACGCCGCGGCCGCCGAAGCGCTGGAGCATCCGCTCACGCGCGGCGCGTGCCTCGTCGGCATCGGCGCGGCGGACGTCATGGTGGGCGGCGCCGATTATCCCAGCGCCGACACGATTCACGCCGCGCTGTGGGCGGTGGGCATGGCGCCGAGCATTGCGACGGTGTCGGGTGCGTTCTACATGATCAAGGACGATCGCGTGCTGACGTTTGCCGACTGCGCCGTCGTGCCGGAGCCGACGTCGGTGCAGCTGGCGGACATCGCCATCGCGTCGGCGCGCGATCGCCGCCGCATCGTGGGTGACGAGCCGGTGGTCGCCTTTCTTTCTTATAGCACGCGTGGCAGCGCGGAGGGCCCGCGCGTGGAGCGCGTGCAGGCGGCCATCACGCAGCTGCGCGGCCGCCACCCGCCGGCAGACTTCACATTCGACGGCGAGCTGCAGGCCGACGCGGCGCTCGTGGCCGAGGTCGCCAAGCGCAAAGCGAAAGGCTCAGCGATCAGCGGCCGGGCGAACGTGTTGATCTTCCCCGATCTCGACGCCGGCAACATCGGCTACAAGCTGGTGCAGCGGCTCGGCGGGTGGACCGCGCTCGGCCCAATCCTCCAGGGACTGGCGAAACCGATCGCGGACCTGTCGCGCGGCGCGACCGCCGATGATATTGTGGACACGGCGGCGATTGCGATTCTCCAAACGCGGAAGGGGTAATCCGGCATGCGGTTCACCCTGAAGAAGGACAAGAGCGGCGTCGTCGTGGTCGGTGTGGAGGGCCAGCTCATCGTCGGCAACCGCCAGGAGCTGAAGCAGAAGATCCTCGACGCGCTCGAGGAAGGCTCCCGCAAATTCGTGATTGATTTTAGTAAGACGGGATACATAGACTCATCGGGGCTTGGCGTGCTGGTCTCGCTCTCCAAGAAAATCCGCGAACAGGGTGGCGAGCTGCGGCTCGCCGGCCTCAATGCCGATCTCCAGACACTGTTCGAGCTCACCAAGCTCGATACGCTGTTCGCCATCAGCCGGACCGCCGAGGAGGCGCTCGCAGCGTTTTGAGTCTACGATTGGATGTGACGTCCGGCTCAATGAGGCTCGACGTCCCCAGCGATCTCGGGATGGTCGGCGACGCGGTCGAGCTGGTCGCGACGCATCTGCCGCCCGGCACGCTCTCACCGCGCCGCATCAGCTTCAACCTCCGCACCGCCCTGGCCGAAGCCCTGGGTAACGCCATTCGCTATGGCACCGGGGAGAACCCCGCGCGCTCCGTGCGCGTCAGCGTGGAGTTCGGCCGCGACTTCGTGCGCATCTACGTGATCGACGACGGCGGCGGCTATGACGCGACGCAGGTGCCCGATCCGACCCATCCCGACAATCTCGAGCGCGAGTACGGGCGCGGGCTGTTCGTCATCCGCCACCTGGTCGACGAAGTGGCGTTCAACGAGAAAGGCAACGGCATTTGCCTGACTCTCCGAGCGGGGTGACGCGGGTCGAGCGCCTGCTGCCGGTGCTGTCGGCCCTGTCGGGCACCACGCTGCGGCTGTGGCGCGCCACGACTCCGGGTGGGACTCCAACTCCGAACGGCGGCGCCAAGTTTCAACCGATTCCCAACGTCGAAGGCGCCTGGCTGGAGATTCGCGGGCAGGGGGAGGGGAACCACGGTGCCCCCGAGCTCGCAGAAATTGTCGGCGCCGTGCTCGACGCCGAGCAGGAGACGACGCAGGTCGCCGCCGAGCTGTCGGGGCGCTACGAGGAAATCGACCTGATCTACACGATCAGCGAGATCCTCGGTCACACCATCCGGCTCGACGAAGCGGCGAATCGCATCCTGCGTGAGGTGTCGGCCGTGGTCCGGGCCCGGCGTGCCACGCTGCTGGTCCACGACCCGCGCGCCAACGTGCTGCGGCTCGTCGCCGCGCGCGGCGTGGACCTCGGCGAGGTCGAGGCGATCGAGGTCGACGACCCGAAGTCGGTCGCGGCGCGCGTGTTTCGTGAGATGCGCATCATCAGCTACGACCCTACCGATCAGCGCGCGCAGAAACCGCCCAATCCCGTCGAGCGGCAATATCGCGGGCAGGCATTCCTGTCGGTGCCGGTCGTGTACGCCTCGCCGGGGCGCGTGCCGACGCCAATCGGCGTCATCAATCTGACCGACCGGACCGGTGGGGATGCCTTCACCGCGGGCGATCGGAAACTCGTCGCCGCCATTGCCAATCAGATCGGCGCGGCGATCGAGAACGCGCGCCTGGTGGAGCGCGATCTCGGCCAGCAGCGCGTGCGCCGCGAGCTGGAGCTGGCGCACGACCTGCAGCTCAAGCTGCTGCCGTCGCCCGCCGTCGTCGCGTCCAAGGGCGACGTGGCGGCGCGCTGCCGTCCGGCCGAATCGGTAGGGGGCGATTTCTATAATCTCCTCTCCCTCCATGGCGAGCGGATCGGTGTGATGATCGGCGACGTCTCGAGCCACGGGTTCGGCGCCGCGCTCATCATGGCGCTGGCGATGGCCGCCTCCGGCATTCACGCCGAGACCGCGGAGTCGCCGCACGAGGCGTTGCGGCGGCTCGAGATGTCGCTGGCAGAGGAGCTGGCGGAGACGGAGATGTTCCTGACGCTGTGCTATGCGGTCGCGGATCCCGCGAACGGCACGCTCATCTATGCCAACGCCGGCCACCCGCACGCGTTTTTGGTGTCGACGGACTCCGGGACCGTGACGCGTCTGGACGCAACGCGTCCGCCGCTCGGTCTCGGGAACGGCGGCCAGGAACGCCTGCTGCCGTTCGAGCGTGGCAAGGCGCTTCTCTGTCTCTTCACCGATGGCCTGGCCGACGCGCGGGGCCCGAACGGCGAACGGTTCGGCGAGCAGCGGGTCTTGAGTCACGTCGTCAATCTTCGTACGCGGCCGGCACGCCATATTCTGGAAGCCGTTTTTACCGACATCGCCGCATTCACCGGCGGCGCGCCCGCCAACGACGATCGCACGGTCGTATTGCTCAAAGTTTGAGACGGCTGGGGCAGCATTTTCTGACGGACCCCGGGATTCTGGGGCGGATTGCGGATGCACTGGATCCGCGACCGGGGGAAACGGTGCTGGAGATCGGGCCGGGGCGGGGAACTCTCACTGACGTTTTGCTGGCCCGCGGGTTGAACGTCATTGCGATCGAGAAGGATCGCGAACTCGCCAAGGCGCTTACGCGAGAACACCTGACGGTGATGGAAGGCGATGCGCTGCGCGTCGATTGGCCGCGCGTAGCCAAGATCGTCGGCAACATCCCGTATTACATCACTTCACCTTTGCTGGATAAGGCGCTCACCCCACCGTTGCCGAACAGGATCGTGTTCCTGGTGCAGGCAGAGGTTGCGGATCGGATTGCGGCCCAGCCGGGAGGCAAGACCTACGGCGCGTTGTCTGTAGGCGTGCAAGCGGTGGCTAGCGTGGAGAAGCTGTTTACGGTGGCACCCGGCGCATTTCGGCCGCCGCCGAAGGTGAGAAGTGCGTTGATCCGCCTTACACCCTTGACGGAACCGCTAGTCAGACCGGAAGAGGTCGCGCCGTTTCGATCCTTCGTGACCGCCTGTTTCAGTAAGCGTCGGAAGCAGCTAAAAAACGCCGTGCCGGGGCTAAATGATGCGAAACTGAGAGCACTCGGTTTCGATCCCGTTGTGCGTCCCGAACGGCTTCCGCCCGAGGCGTTCGTCCGACTGTTGCGATCGGCGCGCGGGGAAGGATAGGCCCTGCCAGCTATTTCAACAATTCTTGAAATGGTGGTACTAGGGTGTGCCCATGCGCCGCAGCATCCTCCTCCGCATTGCGCAAAACTGGCCTCGACAGCGTCCGGGTTTACCGCACCTTCCGCATGCCCTGGATCTCCAGTTGGCGCGCGTCGCGCAATGGTTCCACGCGCTTTCGGACACGACGCGTCTCGACATTCTGGAGTTGTTATCGCAACGGGATCGCACCGCCGGAGAGCTCCAGAGGCTCCTCAACGTCCCGCGCTCACGCGTGTCTTTTCATCTGAAAGTGCTGAGGGAGTCGAGACTTATTGACGAGCGGCGCAATGGTCAGTGGAGGTACAGCACGCTGCGCAAGGAGACGCTCGATTTGATGATCACGTTCATGCACATGGTGTTGCCTGGGGCGCATCGGGGCACGTGCCCCCTGGATGGGTGCCAGGATTGACGTATCAAGAAAACTTGATATGTTATGTCGCATGACGACCGCTAGCCGACCCGACACCGCGACGATCGCCCTGTGGTTTCACGCCCTGTCCGATGAAGCGCGCGTGCAAATCGTCGAAATGCTGTCGCACAAGGAACGCTGCGTTTGCGAGCTGGAGCAGGTGCTTGGGATCGCGCAGTCTCGGCTCTCATTCCATCTAAAAGTGCTGAAAGACGCCGGCCTCATCGCCGATCGCAAGGAAGGGCGATGGATGTTTTACGGGCTGCAGCGGGAGACCCTCGACCAGATCGCCGTCTACACAAAGTCCGTGAGGCCGGGAAAGCATGCCGGCAGTTGCGCCGTCGCGTGTTGTGACTGATTCCCACCTAAGTCTGAAAGGCCACGATGAGCGAGCACGACATCAAAGAGACCGTCAAAGAGAAGTACGCCGCAGCCGCGTTGAAAGTATTGGATGGCGAGCGGGGAGCCTGTGGCTGCGACCCAGTCAGCGACAATCTGTACGACGCTGCCGAAAAGAGCACGTTACCCGAAGGCGCGGTGCTCGCCTCCCTCGGTTGCGGCAACCCCTCCGCGCTCGCGGACCTGCATGAAGGCGAAGTCGTGCTCGACCTCGGCTCGGGCGGCGGCATTGACGTCCTGCTATCGGCCAAGCGGGTGGGCCCGACCGGCAAAGCCTATGGGCTCGACATGACCGACGAGATGCTCGCGCTCGCGCGCGCCAACCAGGCGAAAGCGGGCGCAACCAATGTCGAGTTCCTCAAGGGGGAGATCGAAAACATCCCGCTGCCGGGCCAGTCGGTCGACGTCATCATCTCGAATTGCGTCATCAATCTTTCCGCCGACAAGGGTCGCGTTCTCAACGAGGCCTTTCGCGTGCTGCGTCCCGGCGGCCGGTTCGCCGTATCGGACGTCGTGTGCCGAGGCGAAGTCCCTGACGTGGTGCGTCACAGCATGGAGCTGTGGGTCGGTTGCATCGCCGGCGCATTAGAGGAAAACGAGTATCGCGGGTTGCTCAGCAAGGCAGGGTTCGTGGACATCGATATCGAGCCCACGCGCGTCTACGAGTTCAAGGATGCCGGGATCGACGATGTCCTGTGGCGCGAAGTGAGCGGGCGAGTCATGGGAGCGTTCATCCGCGCCCGTAAACCGGCTCTTGCGCCGAGGTCCCCCATTGTGAAATAGTTCACAATGCGGAAGATCTCCGACAGTACGGTCCGCCGGCTGTCCGTGTACCTGCGATTCCTCGAGCAGGCCAACACCGAGGGCCGCGCCACCATCTCCTCCGGAGAGCTCGCGCGCCTCGGCGGCACCACGTCGGCGCAGGTCCGCAAGGACCTTTCCTTCTTCGGCTCGTTCGGGAAGCGGGGACTGGGATATGCCGTTCCCGAGCTGACCCGCCGCATCCGCGACATTCTCGGCCTCGAGCGCGGCTACCGGGTCGTGCTGGTCGGCGCCGGGCGGATGGGTGGGGCGCTCGTCCAGTATCATGGCTTTCGCCAGCGCGGCTTTCACATCACGGCGATCTACGATCAGGACGCGCGCAAAATCGGCTCGCGCTGGAACGGGCTCGTCGTGCGCGACGTGAAGCATCTCGAGTCCGACCTGAAGAAGGATCCGAGCGACATCGCCATCGTGGCGACGCCCGCGGAGTCGGCGCAGCAGGTGGTGGATCGGCTGGTGCGGAGCGGCGTGAAGGCCATTCTCAACTTTGCGCCCGTGCCGCTCAGCGTTCCTGCTGATGTCGAAGTCAAGACCGTGAACATGGCGCTGGAACTGGAGACGCTGAGCTACTCGCTGTCCAACCGTTAGCTTTACTCCCCATGCCTCGGGTTCACGTCACCTCCGAAATCGGCGCCCTGCGGTCTGTCCTGGTCCATACCCCCGGCAAAGAACTGGTGGCGGTGACCCCGGGCACCCGCGAAGACTACCTCTACGACGACATCATCGATCTCGAGATCGCGCAGCGCGAGCACCGGCGCCTGGTCGCGGTGCTGGAGCGCTTCGCCGATGTGCATGAAGTGCGCGACTCGCTGGTGGAGATCGCGGGCCGCCCCGAGGTGCGCGAGTTCCTGACGACGCGCGCGCTCGAGGTGGTGCCCTCGGACGCGCTCGCCAAGCAGCTCGGCGCGCTGTCGTCCGAAGATTTCGTCGCCCTGATGGTGGAGGGCGCGGTCGAGGACGGCGGACCGATCGCGCGCGCGCTGAACGAGGTCGCGTACGCGCTGCCGCCGCTGCCCAACCTTTTCTTCACGCGTGACGTGGGCATCGTGATCGGCGAGCATTCGATCATCGGGTCGATGCGCCACGGCGTGCGCTGGACCGAGGAGATGCTGGTCAAAGCGCTGTTCCGCTACGATGCCAAATTCGAGAATGCCGGGATTCTCTACGACGGCTCGGAAGAAAAGCGCATCAACTACACCCTCGAGGGCGGGGACGTGCATCCCGTCCGCCCCGACCTGCTGGTGCTGGGTTTCAGCGAGCGGTCCAGCCCGGCGGCGCTCGATCTGCTGTGCGACCTCGTCTTTCAGCATTGCAGCGTGACCGACGTGATCATCGTCGTGCTGCCCGCCGAGCGCACCGCCATTCACCTCGACATGATCTTCACCCAGGTGGACCGCGAGCTGTGTGTCGTCTATCCGCCGCATTTCGTCGGTCCGGAACGCCTGGCCGTCTTACACCGCCGCAAGCGGTCGAAGGGTGTGAAAGAGGTGCCGAACTTCTTCGCCGCGATGCAGGCCGTGGACCATCCGCTAGAGCCGATCTTCTGCGGCGGCAACCAGCGCACCGTGCAGGAACGCGAGCAGTGGGCCTCGGCCTGCAACTCCTTCGCGGTGCGGCCGGGCGTCATCCTCAGCTACGATCGCAACGACGCCACGCTCGGCGAGCTCAGCAATGCCGGATTTCGGTCGATCTCCGCCGTCAACCTGCTCACCGGCGATGAGACGCTGGGCGACCACGAGCGCGCGGTGATCTCGATCGACGGCGGGGAGCTGGTGCGCGGCGGCGGCGGCCCGCGCTGCATGACGCTGCCGCTGCGACGGGACGATCTCTGACCGGGCTGCACGCGCTGCCCTCCTCATCACTCTCCGCCCGGACGGTCGCCTTTCTGCAGAACGGGGGGGGCCCCGCAGCGAGCCTGGCGATCGTGCGCGACGTGCTCGGCATCGCGCAGGCGAACCGCCACACCGCCGATCGCATCGCCGCGGCGTTGCTCGCGCCCGATCCGCGCTTCGTCCGCACGGCCGATGGCCGTTGGACCCTGGCGACACCGCCCCCGGAGGCCAGCCCGGCACTCGACGCCTGCCGCTGGGCGGTCGTGGACGTGGAAACGACGGGCGTGCGCGCGTTCCACGGCGACCGCATCATCGAGATTGCCGTCGTGATGCTCGATGGCAGCGTCGCATTCCACTCGCTCGTCAACCCCGGCATTCCGACGCCGCCATTCGTTCAAGGCCTCACGGGCATCGTGCCGGCGATGCTGTCGCGGGCGCCGTTCTTTGCCGATATCGCCGAGCAGCTGCTCGCCGCGCTCGACGGTTGTGTCTTCGTCGCCCACAACGCGCGCTTCGACTGGGCATTCGTGTCGACGGAGATCGAGCGGGCGACGGGACTGCTGCTGCACGGGCCGCGGGTGTGCACGGTGCGCCTGGCGCGCAAGCTCCTCCCCGACCTGCCGCGCCGGAACCTCGACACGGTGAGTTTTCACTTCGGGATTGAAATCGAGGGAAGACATCGGGCCACGGGCGACGCGGTAGCCGCCGCGAAGTGTTTGGCAAAGCTGCTGAGACTTGCAGAAGGGAATGGAGCCAGCACGCTTGCCGCTCTCAACAACCTTTAGGGTCGGTCGCTTCACCTGCCACGCGCTCGAAGCCGGTCGCCAGCACCTCGACGGCGGCGCCATGTTCGGTGTCGTTCCCAAGGTGCTGTGGGCGCGCCGAGCTCCAGCCGACGATCGCAACCGCATTCCGCTCGCGCTGCGTTGCCTGCTCATCGAGCACGACGATGGGCTCGTCTTGATCGATACCGGGATCGGCAACAAGGAGAACGAGAAGTTCATCGGCATCTACGGCGTTGACAACGCCGGCCAAGATGGAAGAACCAAGTTGGAAGATGCGTTGCGAGAGCTGGGCCATGGACCGGACGATATTCGTTGCGTGATCAATACCCACCTGCATTTCGACCACGCCGGCGGCGATAACTGGATCGATCCCGCGGGGAAGGTGGGCTTGGCATTTCCCAAGGCCCGCTACGTGGTGCAGAAGGAGGAGCTCGCCTTCGCGCGGCACACCAATGAGCGCACCGCGGGCAGCTATCTCGCCCCCAACTTCCAGGGCGTGCCGTTTCAGCTGATCGACGGCGCAACCGAGATCCTGCCGGGCATCCACGCGCTGCCGACGCCGGGACATGTCCCGTATCACCAGTCGATCCTCATCGAGAGCGGCGGGGAAAAGGCCTGCTTCATCGCCGATCTCGTCCCAACGGCGGCGCATCTGCCGTTGCCCTGGATCATGGGCTACGACTTGCAGCCCCTCGTGACGCTCGAGACACGGCGGCGGATCTACCAGCGGGCCGAGGCGGAGGGGTGGTTGCTGGTGTTCGAGCACGACCCTCACATCGTGTCCGGTCGCCTGGCGCGGGAAGACAAGGGGTTTGGACTTGTCGAGCCGCGAGTGCTCGGCTAGTTTGGTGTCGACAATATGGTAAGTGGGCTGCGGCCCCACCCCAAGCCTCTCGCTGAGAGTGCATCAGGGTTCTCGAGACCTCACCGGTCGGTGAGGACTTGCGGATCTTGGGGTAATCGGGGTCCGCTTTTTTTACTTCTGTAAAGGAGATCGCACAGCTGCCACCTCTCGACAACAGCAAAGCACCGCGCACGCGCGTCAATCGGCAGATCCGGATCAGTCCGGTGCGCGTGATCGCGGACAACGGCGACCAGCTGGGGGTGTTGACGATCGATGAAGCGATCGCCGCCGCGAACGAACGGGGCCTGGATCTGGTGGAAGTCGCGCCGCTCGCCCGGCCCCCCGTCGTCAAGATCATGGATTATGGGAAGTTCAAGTTCGAGCAGGCGAAGGCGGCGCGTGCCGCCAAGAAGAAGCAGCACGTGATTCACCTCAAGGAAGTGAAGTACCGCCCCGGGATCGACGATCACGATTTCGACTTCAAGACCCGGCATGCGCGCGAGTTTCTGGCGGACGGCAACAAGGTGAAAGTCACGATGATGTACCGCGGCCGGCAGATGGCGCACATCGAGCTGGGCCGGGAAGTCCTGGATCGTGTGGCGCAGGAATTGAAGGACATCGGAAAGATCGAGCAGGAACCGAAACTCGAGGGCCGCAATATGTCGATGGTCCTCGCACCGAAATGAGCTGGCAATGCCGAAGATGAAATCGAAGCGCGCCCTGCGGAAACGGATCCGCCTCACCGGCACCGGCAAGCTGCGTCGCTATCGGGCCTATAAGCGTCACATCCTGACCTCGAAGCATCCGAAACGGAAGCGCCACCTGCGCAAGGCGACGCTCGTCTCGCATGCCGACCGCCGCCTCAAGCGCCTGCTGATGGCGTAAGGAGATCTCATGCCTCGCGTCAAAAGCAACGTTGCGCGCCTGAAGCGCAAGAACAAAGTGATGAAGCTCGCCAAGGGGTACTGGGGCGGGCGCAGCAAACTCTGGAAGGCCGCCAAGGAAGCGACCGAGCGGGCCGCCAAGTACGCCTATCGCGACCGCCGCAGCAAAAAGGTCGAGTTCCGCCGCCTCTGGATCACGCGCATCAACGCGGCGGCGCGATTGCACGCGCTTTCCTATAACCGCCTCATGAATGGTCTGCGCAAGGCGGGCGTCGAAATCAACCGGAAGATCCTCGCCGATCTCGCCGTGCGGGATCCGGCGGCGTTTGAACAGTTGGCGGAGGTCGCGAAGAAATCCTTGCAGCCCTAGAATCGTTGCGGGAGCGTCTCCAAGAGATCCCGCACGCGGACGAACGCCGTCTCCAGGAGCTCAAAACCGAGCTCCTGGGCCGCAAGGCTGGTGCTCTCACCGATATTCTCAAAGCTCTCCCCACGCTGGACCCGGGCACCCGCAGGGAAGTCGGCGGAGCCGCGAATGCCTTGAAGCGGGAGCTCGAACGCGCCATCGCAGCGCGCGAGAGTGAGCTCAAGCGCGGCGCGACGAGTCTCGCCGACGTCGACCTCACCATGCCGGGCCGGCGCCAATGGCGCGGCGGGCTGCACCTCGTCACGCAGGTGGTGGACGAGATCTGCGACGTGTTCCGCGAGCTGGGCTTCACGCGCGTCGTCGGACCGGAAGCCGAGACGGAGCGCTACAACTTCTACGCGCTGAACTTTCCCAAGGACCATCCGGCGCTCGACGCGCAGGACAGCTTTTACCTGGGCGGCGACGTCCTGCTGCGCACGCACACCTCGCCCGTGCAGATCCGCACCCTCGAGCGCTACCCGCCGCCGATTCGCATCGTCGTTCCGGGCCGCTGCTACCGCCGCGATCCGTTCGACGCGTCGCACTCGCCGGTGTTCGAGCAGATCGAAGGCTTCGCCGTCGATGAGGGCATCACATTCGTCGATTTCAAGGCGACGCTGGCGGCATTCGCGCGGCGTATCTTCACGCCGACGACGAAGGTGCGCTTCCGCCCGTCGTTCTTTCCGTTCACCGAGCCGTCCGCCGAGATGGACGTACAATGTCAGATCTGCGGCGGCTCAGGGTGCGCGGCCTGCAAGCAGACCGGCTGGATGGAAATCCTCGGCTCGGGGATGGTCCATCCCGCGGTCCTGGAGAATTGCAAACTCGACAGCGAGAAGTACAGCGGCTTCGCGTGGGGCATGGGGCCGGAGCGCATCGCGATGCTGCGGTATGGCATCCCGGATATCCGGCTGTTCTTCGACAGCGATGTGCGGTTCCTGGAACAGTTCATCACATGATCGTTTCCCGTCGTTGGCTCGAGGCCTTGCTGGGGAAGCCCCTCGAGGGCCAGGACGTCGCCGACCGGCTGGCCCGGCAGGTCGCGCCGGTGGACGGCGTCGTGCCGATCCATCAGGACTTGCGCGACGTGGTGGTGGCGCGCGTGCTCGAGGTGCGCCAGCATCCCAACGCTGATCGACTCACGCTGTGCATGGTGGATGCCGGTGGCACAGCCCCGGTGGAGGTCGTGTGCGGTGCGCAAAATGTGCAGGCGGGGAAGACCTACCCCTTCGCCCCCGTCGGCGCGACGTTGCCCGGTGGCCTCAAGCTCGAGCGCCGCAAGATCCGCGGCGTGGAGTCGAACGGCATGCTCTGCTCCGCGAAAGAGCTGGGGCTCGGCGTGGACCATGCCGGCATCCTCGAGTTGCAGACCGAGGCTCCGCCGGGGACGCCGTTTCTCGAGGCGGTTCCAATCGCGGACGAGCAAATCATCATCGACGTCTCGGCAAACCGCCCGGATTTACTGTGCCATAAGGGCGTGGCTCGGGAACTGGCGGTGGGATTGGGTGCGACGGTGAAGCTTCCGCCAATCGGGATGCGAGATGCGGGAAGCGAGATGCGGAAAAACGCATCCCGCATCTCGCATCACGCATCCCGTGGAACCGTCGACGGCGTCGATGTCCGGCTGGAAGACCCCGAAGGCGCTCCTCGCTACATGATCGCGGTCATCCGCGGCGTCAAAGTACAGCAGAGTCCCGCCTGGCTAGCAGCCCGGCTGCAGAGCGTTGGCCAGCGCTCCATCAACAACATCGTCGACGCCACGAACTACATCCGGTGCGAGGTCAATCAGCCGCTGCATGCGTTCGATCTCGCCAAGCTGCGCGGGCCGGCGGTGGTGGTGCGGCGCGCGAAGCCGAACGAGCCGATCGTCACGCTCGACGGCGTCCAGCGAAAGCTCAACCCGGAGATGACGGTCATCTGCGACGCCGAACGCCCCACGATCGTGGCGGGCGTCATGGGGAGCGCGGAGTCGGAGGTCACTGAGAGTACGACTGATATCGTGCTCGAAGCCGCCTACTTCCAGCCGACGCGCATCCGCCGCACGCGCCGGGCGCTGGGCCTCTCGAGCGAATCGAGCTACCGCTTCGAGCGCGGCATCGACATGCTGGCGATGCCCGACGCATTGGGGCGCGCGATCGATCTCATCCGCGCGGTCGCCGGTGGCGAGATGCGCGAGCCACCCGTCGATCTTTGGCCGGAGCCGCAGAAGCCGCGCTCGGTCTTCCTGCGCGAAGCGCGCGTCAGTCAGCTGCTCGGTGTGGCCGTGCCGCGGAAAGAAATCGAGCGGCTGCTCTCGGCGGTCGGCTTCGTCGCCGCGCCCAAGGAAGACCGTCTGGCGGTGCAGATTCCCGGCTGGCGTCCCGACGTCACGCGTGAAGTCGACCTGATTGAAGAAGTCGCGCGGCTGCGCGGCTATGACTCGTTCCCCGACGAGCTGCGGCCCTATCGGCCCGGCACCGTCCCCGATGCGCCGTCCGAGCTCACGCTGCGTCGGATCCGTGAGCAGATGGCTCGCGCCGGCCTGCTCGAGGCAAGGACTCTACCGCTCGGCCCAGCCGACTCCCCAGATGCGATCCGGGTCCAAAACCCGCTCTCGGAGGATGAGGCACACCTCCGCAGCCGGCTCATACCGGGGCTGATCCGCCGGGTCGAATTCAACTGGAGCGTCGGGCAGCGGGACGTCCGGTTGTTCGAAGTCGGCACCGTGTTTCGCAAAGGCCAGGGACCACGGCCGGAAGAGGAGCTGCCCCTCCCCATCGGCCTGACCGGCGCGAGGCATCCCCCGCATTGGAGGGCGGAGGGGGGGGGGGATGCGAAACTACCTGATATGGACATATGGGACCTAAAGCACCACTTTGAGTTAGCTGTAGGCGTCGCGGCCCCCGGTTACGACGTGCAACCGGCAGCGAATGGCTCCCCCTCCGGTTGGGTGGCCCTGCGTAAGCAGGGCGGGGAGCCGGTGGGAACGGCGACGCGCCTCGATGCGGACGCACCGCGCTGGGCGGGGCCGTTGTTGGGACTGGAAGTCAGCATTGCCGTCGCGTCGCCGCCCATGGTGCGCTATGAGCCGTTGCCGACTCAGCCACCGGTCGTCCGCGACCTGTCCCTGGTGGTGCCGGCGGGCGTCACCGCGGCGGCAGTTGCAGCGGTGTTGCGTCGTGAGGGCGGTGCGCTGCTCGAGCGGCTCGACGTGCTGGATGAATACCGTGGGAAAGGGTTGCCGGCCGGGACACACGGCGTCACGTGGCGCTGCACGTTCCGGGCACCTGATCGGACTTTGACAGAACCCGAAACTGCCTCAGCACTTGAGAGAATGTTGAGAGCAGCGGAGGAGAGACTTGGCGTACGACGGCGACAGGCTCCCCCCGCCGAGTGATGCGCGGGATGCCATCGATCAGCTCGAAACGATTCTCCGTGAAGTGGCGGAAGAGTTGGCGGGCTGGCGTTCACGCGCCCAGAAAGCCGAATCGGAGCTGAAGTCCCGGGGCGCGCCGGTCAAGAACACCGAGCTCGAGTCGGAGAACAAGTCGCTGCGGCAGCGGGTCGAGGGGGCGCGCACCCGCGTTCACGACCTCATGCAGCGGCTCTCGTTCCTGGAAGAGCAAGCACGAGACAACGGAGGGCATAAGTGACGACGGCAAAGAAGCACGCCGTCCGCGTGATGATCGGCGGGGAGGAGTACACCGTCCGGTCGGACCTGTCTCCCGAGTACACGCGTGAAGTCGCCGCCTACCTCGATCAGGCGCTGAAGAAGGTGTTGAGTCAGGGTCCGCTGGTAGAGACGCACAAGGCCGCGATTCTTGCGGCGCTCGACATCACGAACGAGCTGTTTCAGGCGAAGCAAACAGAGCGGGAAGTCGCGGCGCGCCTGGCAGCCGTCGCCGACGATCTCGCCAAGATGCTGCCTCCGGCGAAGCGGAAGGCGCTGACCGCCGGCTGACAATCATCCTCACCCCCGTTCCCGGCTTTTGTTTTTAAGAACAAGCCAGGCCAGGGGGAGAGGTGGAGATAGATCCATGGCCGAGCTGCCCAGTATCATTGCGGCCGTGCTCAGCGGCGTCCTCGTCGCGGCACTGGCCTTCTACATATGGGGGCGGCGCGTCGAGCGTCGCGCGGTGGACCAGAGCCAGCGCCTCGTGCTGGCCGCCAAGGAAGAGCTCATGGCGGTCCGCGAGAACCTCCACAAAAGCCTCGACCAGAAGCTCGCCGGCGTGGACCGCCGCGAGCAGGACCTGCGCGAGCTCGATCAGCAGCTCCAGGAGCGCACCCGCGCCCTCGACAAGCGCGAGCAGGGGATTGGCGCGCGGCTCGAGCAGGTCGCCGGCCTCACCGCCCAAGAGGCGAAGCTGGAGTTGGTCAACCGACTCGAGAACGAGGCGCGTGACGAGGCCGCGGCGCTGGTCCGCAACATCACGGAGCAGGCCAGGAAGAACGCCGACCGCGAGGCGAAGAAGATCGTCGCCCTCGCGATTCAGCGGATCGCCGCCGAGCAGACGGCCGAGGCGAGCGTGTCGGCCGTGCTGCTGCCGTCGGACGAAATGAAGGGCCGGATCATCGGGCGCGAGGGCCGCAACATCCGCGCGTTCGAAGCGGCGACCGGCGTGGACGTCATCATCGACGACACGCCCGACACCGTGGTCGTCTCGTGCTTCGAGCCGGTGCGCCGCGAGGTCGGCCGCCTCGCGCTGGAGCGCCTGATCGCCGACGGCCGCATCCATCCGGGGCGCATCGAGGAGATCGTCAAGAAGGCCAAGAGCGACGTCGATCAGAGCATCGTCGAGGCGGGGGAGCAGGCGGTGTACGACATCGGAATTCGCGGCATGCACGCCGAGCTGGTGAAGCTGGTCGGCCGGATGAAGTACCGCACGTCCTACGGGCAGAACATCCTGGAGCACTCCAAGGAGGTCGCGCATCTCGCCGGCATGATGGCCGCGGAGCTGAAGCTCGACGTCAACCTGACCAAGCGCGGCGCTTTGCTGCACGACGTCGGCAAGGTGCTGACCCACGAGCACGACGGCACCCACGTGCAGCTCGGCGTCGAGATGGCGACGAAGTACGGTGAGCATCCGGTCGTGATCAACTGCATCGCGGCCCATCACGACGACGTGCCGCACGAATCGCCAGTCAGCGTCATCGTGCAGGCCGCCGACGCGATCTCGGGCTCCCGCCCCGGCGCGCGCCGCGAGGCGTTCGAGACCTACGTCAAGCGCCTCGCGGATCTCGAGAAGCTGGCGTCGGAGTTCAAGGGTGTAGAAAAGGTCTTCGCGATTCAGGCCGGACGCGAAGTGCGCGTCGTCGTGACGCCCGAGGCCGTGGACGATCCGGGCGCCGCCCGGCTGACCGACGAGATCGCCCGCAAGATCGAGCGCGAGCTGCAGTATCCCGGACAGATCAAGGTGGTCGTGATTCGCGAGACGCGGGCGGTGGGCGTTGCCCGCTGATCTGATCGACGGTAATGCCAACGCGAATCCCAGGATCCACGGCATTCTCGTCCAGCTGCCGCTGCCGAAGCAGATCGACGCCAACCGCACGCTGCACCGCATCGATCCCCGCAAGGACGTGGACGGCTTTCATCCCGAAAACGTCGGCAAGGTGGCGGCGGGCGATCCGTCCGGCTTCCGGCCGGCGACCCCCTACGGCGTGCAGCAGCTCCTCATCCGGAGCGGTGTCGAGACGAAGGGTGCGCATGCCGTGGTAATCGGACGCTCGAACATCGTCGGGCGGCCGATGGCGTCGCTGTTGCTGCACGACGGACCGGGGGGGAACGCCACGGTCACGGTGTGTCACTCTCGGACGCGTCACATGGAACAGCACACGCGCGAGGCCGACATCCTGATCGTCGCGATCGGCAAGCCGGAGTTCGTGACCGGCGACATGATCAAACCGGGCGCGGTCGTCATCGACGTCGGCGTCAATCGCGTGGATGACCCGACCCGTAAGCAGGGCTATCGCCTCGTGGGCGATGTGAAGTTTCAGGAAGCAAAGCAGGTGGCGTCGGCCATCACGCCGGTGCCCGGCGGCGTGGGCCCCATGACGATCACGATGCTCCTCTACAACACCGTCCAGGCTGCCCGGCAATGGGCCAACCCCTAGACATTTTTGCGGCCGCTTCCGCGGAAGGGGCCTGGACAGTCAGTGAGGTGACGAAGCGGGCGAAGACCGTCATCGAGGCCGGCTTGCCGCCGCTGTGGGTGCGCGGGGAGATCACCGGCTTCAAGGCGTGGCGCAGCGGCCATTGGTATTTCTCGCTGCGCGACAAGACGGCCCAGCTCCGCTGCGTGATGTTCGCCAAGCAGAACTTCCGGCTGCCCACCCCCACCGACGGCATGCAGGTGTTCGTCTTCGCGCGGCCCTCGATGTACGAAGAGAAGGGCGA
>WNFW01000470.1_pt1 | contig 25785 bp, 25 predicted proteins | sample 5400131 | NCBI WGS metagenome assembly WNFW01 (sample SAMN13153362, study PRJNA577476) | soil metagenome | isolation source: 20 cm soil or saprolite under grassland replicate 1 | place: USA:California | collected 2016-06-15 | reverse complement strand
TCACTACTCTTCCCGACCTCGCCCGTGCGACGCGCCTGTTCCACGCGCTCTCGGACGAAACCCGCCTGGAGATCGTGCGACTGCTGTCGCATGGCGAGCGCTGCGTGTGCGAGCTGCAGGACGTACTCGATGCGGCGCAATCACGGCTCTCGTTCCACCTGAAGACCCTAAAGGACGCAGGGGTGGTGAGCGATCGACGAGAGGGCCGCTGGGTGTACTACGCGCTGAACCGCGACGCGCTCGACGAGATCGCCGAGTTCGCTTCCGAAGTGAAGCCGGGGAAGCACGCGGGCAGCTGCGCCCGGGCGTGCTGCTCGTAGGGGTTTTTTTGGACGATCCATCAAGATTTGTTGATAAGGAGAGGTGGACACATGGCCGGTGACGAGATCAAGCGAACGGTGATGGAGAAGTACGGACAGGCCGCGCGCCGTGTGGCCGCCGGTGAGCGCGGGAGCTGCGGGGGGACCGGGAGCTGTGGCTGCGATCCCGTCAGCTCGAACCTGTACGATGCCGCGGATACTGCGACCCTCCCTGCGGGGGCGGTGCTGGCGTCGCTCGGCTGCGGCAATCCCACCGCCCTGGCGGAGCTGCACGAGGGAGAAATCGTGCTCGACTTGGGATCGGGCGGCGGGATCGACGTGCTGCTATCGGCGCAGCGCGTGGGCGCGACGGGGAAGGCGTACGGCCTCGACATGACCGACGAGATGCTGGCGTTGGCGCGGGAGAACCAGGGCAAGGCCGGGGTCACGAACGTCGAGTTCCTCAAGGGCGAGATCGAGAACATCCCGCTGCCGGACGCCTCCGTCGACGTGATCATCTCGAATTGTGTGATCAACCTTTCGGCCGACAAGCGCAAGGTCCTGGCCGAGGCGTTCCGCGTGCTCAAGCCAGGTGGCCGCTTCGCGGTATCGGACGTCGTGGTGCGGGGCGAGCTGCCGCAGGCGGTCCGGCGCAGCATGGAGCTCTGGGTTGGCTGTGTGGCGGGAGCGCTGACGGAGACCGAGTTCACGGCGCTCCTGGGATCGAACGGTTTTGAAGCGATCGGTATCGAGCCGACGCGGATCTATCAGTTCGAGGACGCTCGTGTGGGCGGGCAGATCATGGGGGCGTTCGTGCGGGCGCGAAAGCCCAGCGCCTAGACCAATGTTCCGCGTCCTCTTTCTGTGCACCGGCAACTCGGCACGGAGCCAGATGGCCGAAGCTCTGGTCAACTGGAAGGGCAGCGGGCGGTTTCACGCCGAGAGCGCCGGCTCAAGCCCCGCCGATCGGGTGAATCCTCACGCGATCGAGACGCTGCGTGAATACCACACCCCGTGGCGAGGCCGGGCCCCACGCAGCATCGACGGGTTGGAACGGGAGCCCTGGGACTTCGTGGTCACGGTGTGCGACCGCGCGAAGGAGTCGTGCCCGATCTTCCCCGGCCAGCCGATCATGGCTCATTGGGGCATGGCGGATCCGGCCCTGGTCGCGGGCGACGACGCCACGAAGCGGGCGGCGTTCAAGGATGCCTTCCTGCTCTTGAGTCGTCGGATCGACCTGCTGCTGGCGTTGCCGGTCGAAAAGCTCGAGCGGCTCGCGCTCGAGGCCCGGGTGCGAGCGATCGGCAACGGGTAGCGCACCGACCACCGGAGGCGTATTACTAGCCACACCTGGATCCGCGACCCCGTCATCCTCCAGGAGGTGGCCCGTGAGATCGACCCCCGCTGCCCTGAACGCCGCGTTCCTGTTCGCCGTCTGCTTCGTCCCGCTGGTCGCGCAGCAGGCCGGTACGGTCTCCGGGACCGTCGTGGCGACCGAGTCGGGCGCGCCGCTCGCGGGGGCGAGCGTCGTGATCGTCGGGACGGCGCGCAGCGTCCTCACCAATGAGAAGGGACAGTATCACCTGAGCGTGCCGGCCGGCGCGCACACCGTGCGCGCCCGGCTCATCGGCTACGACGGGGCAGAGCAGCGCGTCGTCGTGCCCGCCGGGCAGACAATCACCGTCGATTTCAAGCTCACCGCCACGCCGCTCTCCCTCAACGAAGTCGTCGTGGTCGGCGCCCGCACATCGCGCACCGCCACCGAGACGCCGGTGCCGGTGGACGTGATCACGTCCCAGGAGGTGCAGGAGACGGGCCATACCGAGGTGAACCAGATCCTCGCCACGCTCGCGCCGTCGTTCAATGCGTCGCACCAGACCATCGCCGACGGCTCGGACCATATCAACCCGGCGAGCCTGCGCGGCCTCGGTCCCGACCAGGTGCTCGTGCTGGTCAACGGCAAGCGGCGCCATTCGAGCGCGCTGGTACACGTCAACGGCACATTCGGCCGGGGCACGGTGGGCGTCGATCTCAATGCGATCCCCGCGGCGGCGATCGAGCGCATCGAGGTGCTGCGCGACGGCGCGTCCGCCCAGTACGGATCGGACGCCATCGCGGGGGTGATCAACGTCGTGCTGAAGGAGCAGGCGCAACGGCTCGACGTCACGAGCACGGTGGGGACGACTCCTGGGGGCGACTCGCTCTCCGACATCTTCGCCCGCCACGACGGCGACGACGTGAAGGCAGACGTCAACTACGGATTCCGGCTGGGCGATCGCGGGTTCGTGAACGTCACCGCCGAATACTTGGACCGCGGGGCGACGAATCGGGCAGCGCCGTGGTCTGGCGACATCTTCCCGGGCATCACCGGCACTGCGGCGACCGACGCGGAGCTGGCGAGCCGAGGCCTCACGCGCGGGGACTTCACCATGCGGGTCGGCCAGTCGGCCGCCGTGGTGGGGATGGCGTTCTTCAATTCTCGGGTCGCCATCTCGGACGACGCGGAGTTCTACACGTTCGGCGGCCTGTCGCAGCGGGACGGGGACGCTGGTGCGTTCTACCGGCTCCCGAATCAGGTACAGCAGGTGGTGCCCGAGATCTTTCCGAACGGCTTCCTCCCGGAGATTCAGACGAAGCTCATCGACGGTGCTGTGACCGCGGGTGTGCGCGGCACGACGCGCGGCTGGGACGTGGACTTCTCGCTCACCCGAGGGCAGAACGACCTGCAGTACAACGTCGACAACACGGTCAATGCGTCGATGGGCGCGGCGAGTCCCATCACGTTCGACGCTGGCCGCCTGGTCTTCGGGCAGACGACGGGCAACCTCGATCTCGTGCGGCCGATCGACACGCACGGCGCGCTCCGTTCGCTCTCGTTCGTCACGGGCGCCGAGTTTCGGGTAGAGAATTTCCGTATCGTGCCCGGCGACCCGGCGTCGTGGCAATACGGCATCGCGACCGACACCGGGACCGTGTATGACACGACCAGCACCGGAGCGCGCAGGGCGCCCTTCTCCCAAGGTTTCCCGGGGCTTCAGCCGGCGAACGGCCTGAATCGCTACCGGAACAGTATCGGCGTCTACGCCGGACTCGAGAGCCAGGTCAGCGAGCGCTTCCTGGTGGACGTGGCGGGTCGGTACGAGAACTACTCGGACTTCGGGGGCAGGGTCAACGGGAAGCTCGCCACGCGCCTCGAAGTGGCACGCGGCGTCGCGCTCCGCGCCGCTGCGAGCACAGGCTTCCGCGCGCCGTCGCTCCACCAGGCGTGGTACAACAGCGTGACCACCCAATTCGTGACGGTCGGAGGCGTGCTCGAGCCGCAAAACGTGCTCACGACCAACAACGACAGCCGCATCACGAAGGCGTTCGGCGTTCCCGATCTACGGGAGGAGACGTCGGTGAATCTGAGCGGCGGGCTGACGCTGCGGCCGATGGACAACCTGTCGATCACTGCCGACGCGTATCGCATCACGATCGACGGCCGGATCGTGATCACCAGTCAATTCGGAGTCAGCGATCCCGTGGTGCAACGTGTACTGGCGCCGTACCAGAACGAGGCGCTGGCGGTCACGGCCGTACAGTTCTTCACGAATTCAGTGGATACGAAGACCACCGGGCTCGACCTCGTGGCGCAGTACGGGCGCACGCTCGGGCGGGGCACGCTAAACCTTACCGCGTCGGCGAACTTCACCAAGACCGAGGTCGAGCGCGTGAACGTGCCCCAAGCGATGGCCGACACGTTCGGCACCGCCAATCTTGCGAGCGTTCGGGACCGCATTTTGAACCGAGAAGACCGCAACCGGCTCGAGGACGCGCTGCCCCGCCAGAAGGGCTCGCTCGCCGCTCGCTACGCTTTCGGTCGCTTCGCGGGGCTCGCACGCGCGACCTATTACGGCTCGATCGAGTACCACAGCCCAGCCGGCCCGGCGAGCGACGAGCACTTCGGCGCGAAGACACTGTTCGACCTCGACTTGTCCTACGAGCTGTGGAGTGGCCTTCGGGTCGCGGTCGGCGGCAACAATATCTTGAACACCTACCCGGACCGGCAGGTGATCCCTGGAAACATCAGCTTCGGCCGCTTCGTCTACAGCCGCCGGGTCACGCAGTTCGGGATGAACGGGGGGTTCTACTACGCGCGGCTGCTGCTGAGCTTGTAAGGACCTGAGGCGTCACCCCTGATCGACCGACCGTCGCCATAGCGACGATCCGAAGGCCAGGCTGGCCACGATGACGTTGGCCACGATGATCGGCAGGGAGTGGATCAGCACGCCGTACGTCGCCCACGCCAGGGCCGCGAGCCCCTGAACGCGGCGCAGCGTCGCCGTTCGCTTGCAGAAGTACGAGATTGCGAAGATGGCCGTCGCGAGCCATCCGATCAGATCAGGCACGCGCGCGCCGCAGGGTCATGCGAGCAGTGGCGGCGCCGCGTCCGTCTCCCGGATCGTCAGGAGATCCGTCTGCACCTTGTCCCACTCCTGGAGCACGAGCCCACGGGACTCGAACAGTGCATGAATGCCGCCCGCGTCCATGCCGACGATGTCCTCCAGAATCGGCACCAGCACACTCACGGCGTCGTCGCTCAGGACCGTGCGCTTCGCGATCTGCGCGAGGTACTTGTTCTCGGAGACGGCAATTGTGAGCCCGTTCAAGCGGTTGACGTGCAGCATCACGTGAATATCGGAGCTGCCGTCCCCAACGTAAATCACCCGGTCGTGCCCCACCGGCAGGAGCGCGCGCAGCTCCTCGAGCAGCGCCACCTTGCCGTATCCGGCCGTGACGCGCTCGATCGACTGGATCTCGCCGGAGGCGGGGTCGTAGTGGAACCGCGTTCCGTAGATGTGATCGGGCGCGACGATGCCGTCCAGGGCCGACTGGATGACCTCCTGGGGAGCCGCGGAAATGACGTAGAAGGCGAACTCGTACCCGTCCAGCTCCCCGAGCAGGCGCGGGAGCAGGCTGAGGTTCTGCTTGAGACGGACCCGCTTGCCCACCTCGACGAGGTGCTCCTTCCGCACCCGCCGGTACTCCGGATCGTGGAGCAGCAGGTACGCGAGCTCCGCGCCTTGCTGCACCAGGTGGATGTGTGAGAGCCCCGCGGTCTTCTCGCGGAAGTCGGAAATACCCAGTAGCTCGCTCAGGACGATCCCCGAGTCGTTGAAGCTGAGGGTTTGGTCGAAATCGCTCGCCAGCAGATATCGCTTCATCGGTTCTGCCTCGTGGTCGTTCCTCGATGGAAAATCAACGCCCCCCGCCGGGGACAGCTCCGGAGGGGGGCGTTGGCACACGATGGTGCCACCCAACGGGCCGGCTCGTTCAGGGACTCGCCCAGCGGCAATTGCAGTTGAACACCGAGTTATGCATCCTGGGTTCCAGTCTCGCGGGTTCTGATACGCACTCTAGACATGACCGTCGCATGTGTCAAGGCGCGAGCTGCCGCAGCACGTACTCGAGGATCCCGCCGTGGCGGTAATACTGCAGCTCCTGCGGCGTGTCGATTCGCACGGTCACGGTGAATTGCGCGCTCGAGCCGTCGGGGCGTGTCGCCTTGACCACGAGCTCCTTGCCGCGCGGGAATCCCTCCGAGAGCACGGCGGCGAGTCCCGTGATCTCGAACACTTCCTTTCCGGTCAGTCCCAGATTCTCCGGCGTCTCGTTGGGGAGGAACTGGAGCGGCAGGATCCCCATTCCCACCAGGTTCGACCGGTGGATCCGCTCGTAGCTCTGCGCGATCACCGCGCGCACACCGAGCAGGCGGGGACCTTTCGCCGCCCAGTCGCGCGACGAGCCCGAGCCGTACTCCTTTCCCGCGATCACGATGAGCGGCACGCCCTCGGCCTGGTATTTCACCGAGGCGTCGTAGATCGTCACCTGCTCGCCGTCGGGGAGGTGCAGGGTGACCGGTCCCTCCGTCCCGGGCGCGAGCAGGTTCTTGAGCCGCACGTTGGCGAACGTGCCGCGCACCATCACTTCGTGGTTGCCTCGACGCGCGCCGTAGGAGTTGAAATCTTCGGGCTTCACCCCATGGCCGATCAGGTACTGGCCGGCGGGGCTGGTCTTGCGGATGGAGCCAGCGGGCGAGATGTGATCGGTGGTGATGCTGTCAGCGAGGAGGCACAGCACCCGTGCCCCGCGGATGTCCGTGACCGGTGCCGGCGTCCGCGGCATGCCGTCGAAGTACGGCGCCCGGCGGATGTAGGTTGAGTCGGGCTCCCACGCAAACCGATCGCCTGCGGGGACCGGAAGGCCCCGCCAGCGCTCGTCTCCCGTAAACACCTCGCCATATTGCTTGTGGAACATCGCCGACTTGATGGACGAGCGAACGATGTCGTCCACTTCCTTGGCGGACGGCCAAATGTCGCGGAGATAGACGGACTTCCCGTCCTTGCCGGTTCCCAGCGCCTCCGACTGGAGATCGAGATCGATCCGCCCAGCGAGCGCATACGCAACGACCAGCGGTGGAGACGCGAGGTAGTTCGCCCGCACTTCCTGCTGGATGCGGCCCTCGAAGTTGCGGTTGCCCGAGAGCACCGCGCAAACCACCAGCTCTCCCTCGGCGACCGCGGCGGACACGGCCTCGGGCAGGGGTCCGGAGTTGCCGATGCACGTGGTGCAGCCGTAGCCGACGAGATGGAACCGCAGCTGCTCGAGGTACGGCATGAGACCGGCCTGCTGCAGATAGTCCGTGACCACCTTCGAGCCGGGCGCGAGGCTGGTCTTCACCCACGGTTGCGCCTTGAGGCCCTTCTCCACGGCCTTTTTCGCGACCAGGCCCGCGGCGATCATCACCGACGGATTCGACGTGTTGGTGCAGCTGGTGATCGCAGCGATCACGACGGAGCCGTGGTGCAGCTTGCAGTCCACGCCGTCGAGCCGGAGATCGACATGCGTGCGGCGTCGGGGCGGCGCCTCCACCGCGGTCGCGACGTGGCCGCCCTCGGCCTCCCACCGGCCCGAGTTCACGGCCGGCGCGATCGGCGACGTGGGCTTCACCAGCGCCGGGAGCGCGAGCTGGAAGTTCCGGGGCAGATCGCGCAGCGACACCCGGTCCTGCGGCCGCCGCGGCCCGGCCAGGCTCGGTTCGACGGTCGAGAGATCGAGCGACAGGGTATCGGAGTACACGGGCTCCGGCGCGGCACCCGAGTGGAACAACCCCTGCTCCTTCATGTACGCCTCGACCAGCTGCACCTGCTCCTTCGGGCGGCCGGTGAACTCGAGGTAGCGCAGGGTCTCCTGATCCACCGGGAAGATCCCGACCGTAGCGCCGTACTCGGGCGCCATGTTGCCGATGGTCGCGCGGTCGGCGAGGGGCAAGGTGGCGATCCCGGGGCCGTAGAACTCGACGAACTTCCCCACCACGCCTTTCTTGCGGAGCATCTCCGTCACGGTGAGCACGAGGTCCGTCGCGGTCGCGCCTTCGCTGAGCTTGCCGGTGAGGCGGAAGCCCACGACCTGAGGGATCAGCATCGAGACCGGCTGCCCCAGCATCGCGGCCTCCGCCTCGATCCCCCCCACGCCCCATCCGAGCACGCCGAGTCCGTTGATCATCGTGGTATGCGAGTCGGTGCCCACGAGGGTGTCGGGATAGGCCTGTGGCATCGAGCCTTGGCGACCGTCCGTTGTAAAGACGACCCGTGCGAGGTACTCGAGGTTGACCTGGTGCACGATGCCGGTGTCTGGGGGCACGACGCGGAAGCCCTGGAAGGTGCGCTGGGCCCACCGCAGCAGCGCGTAGCGCTCGCGGTTGCGCTGGAACTCGAGGTCGGCGTTGACCTGGAAGGCGGTGGGCGTGCCGAACTCGTCCACGATCACGGAATGGTCGATCACGAGCTCGGCCGGGAGCAGCGGGTTGACCTGCTTCGGGTCGCCCCCCATGGCCTGCATCGCGTCGCGCATGGCGACGAGGTCCACCACGGCGGGCACGCCGGTGAAGTCCTGCATCAGGACGCGCGCCGGCATGAAGGCGATCTCGTCCTCGGGCGTCTTCTTCGGGTCCCAGCGCGCCAGTCGCTCGATTTCCGCCGGTGCGACCGTTCGCCCGTCCTCGCGGCGCAGCAGATTCTCGAGCAGGATGCGTAGCGAATACGGCAGACGAGCGACGGGGAGGCCGCGCCGCTCGAGCGCGTCCAGGCGGAAGATCTCGAAGGTGCCGCCGGCGGTCTTGAGCGGCGCCCGGGCGCCAAAGCTGTTCGACGTCGTCATTCCACGACCTTCACGCCGGCGACGAAGTACTGCGTCTCTCCGAAGCAGCTCGTCGGGATGCCCATATGCTGCTGGTAGGTCAACGCCACGCGCTTGCCCATGGCCTGGTTGATGCGCACAGCGACGGAATCGTCCCGCACGGTGAAATAGAACTTCTCCGACATCGTCCCCGGGATGGACACGAGCGCCAGCTCGCCCTCCCAGGTCTTACAGATCCACCCCTTCTTGGAGAACTTCTGCACGTAGCCGGCGCGCTCGCCGCTCGAATAGGTCCAGGTCAGGGCCATCCAGGTATAGAGCGCGAACACGATGACGGGCACGATCAGCACCGCGGCGATGATCAGCTTGTGGGTCCGCGACAGCGTGAAGTTCACGGGGGGAAGTTAACCTCGTATGTCTCCGTCTTGTACGGCGCGAAGCCGCGCTTGCGGTAATTGGGCAGCGCGTGGGGATGATCGAGCGTGCAGGTATGGAGCCACACGCGCGAGGGCCCGAGTGCCCAGGCGTCGCGCACCGCGCAGGAGAGGAGATGCTTGCCAAGGCCCTGGCCGATCGCGCCCGGGAGCAGGCCGAAATATGCGATCTCGACGGAGTCGTCCTCGGGCACCCGGCGCAGCTCGTACCACCCCGCGAGCGCACCTCGGCGCCGGGCGACGTGCAGTGTGATCTCGGGCTTCGCGAGGTGGGCGCGGATGTCCGCGTCGGTCCAATCCCAGCGGTCGCGCCAATGGTAGGCCTCGCCGACGCTACGGTAGCAGTCGCGATACAGCTCGGGAGTGGGCCGCTCGACCCGCTCAATCACCAGGTCGGGGAACGTGTCGAACGCCGGCCGGAAGTGGTCGGGGCGCGTCAGCTCGAGATACGTGCGTGTCGCTTGCACGGGGGGAATGTACAGCAGGGTTAGGTGCTGGGGGGCTAGGTTTTGGCGACGGACGCTAACCCTAGCCCCTAACACCCAGCCCCTTATCTTTTTCTCATGACTTTCAACCGCATGGGGACCGTTCCGCTCCCGCTCGCGCTGCACCTCGCGAGCTACACGGTACTCGGACTGTTCTGTTTCTTCGCGGGATCGCTCAATCTGATCGACCCCGTCAAGATCCCGCACGGCCTGATGTTCCTCGCCGTGTGCGGGTTCAGCTGGGGCTACGTCTTCGGCATCCTGATGGCGCGGCAGGAGGTCGTGATCCTCGGCTTCCTCGCGAGCGCCGCCTGGCTCGTCGTCGCCGCCCTCGGGGCCGCCCGGTTCGGGTTCGATTGGCGACTCACCGCGCTGCTGGCGGCTCTCGGGGCTTCCGGTCTGGTTGTGCTCGGGCTCTACCGCACGCGCATCCTGGAGCACTGAGCGGCCGGCTCAGCCGATGTGCCTCGTCTCCACATGCTCGGGGGCGGCCGGCAGCTCCACCACGAACCTCGCGCCTCCGAGCTCCGAGTCCTCGAGCCAGATTTTCCCCCCCACTTCGGTCACCACGCGCTGGCAGATCGCGAGGCCGAGGCCCGTGCCCTCGTCGGGGCTCTTGGTGGTGAAAAAGGGATCGAAGATGCGGCCCCGGATCTCGCGGGGAATGCCGGGCCCGGAGTCGTCCACCGTCAACCGGACCCACCCCTCCCGGGCCTGCGTCCGCAGCTGCACGATCGCGGGATTGCGGCCGCGCACCACGTACTCCGCGTTGGTCACGAGATTGATCACCACCTGCTGCAGCTCCTGACCCAGGCCCAACACGGCGGGCGCGGACTGGTCCAGCGTCGTGCGAAACTGGACGCTCTCGGCGCGCAGGACGCGTTGCCGGATCTCGGCCACGTCGTGCACCAGGTCGTTCATCTGGACCCGTGTGGGAGCCGTGTCGGCGCGCCGGGCGAGCCGCAGCAAGCTGCGGACGATGCGAGCGGCGCGGTCCACCTCACGCGTGATGGTCGCGGCCGTGGTGCTGGTGTCGGGATCCTTGCTGGCACGGCCCAGCAGCTCCGCTTCCATCCGGATGGCCGCGAGCGGGTTATTCACCTCGTGCGCCACGCCGCTCGCGATCTCGCCCACCGTCGCGAGCTTCTCGCGCGCGATGAGCTCGCGCTGCGCGCGCAGCTCGTCGGTCCGGTCGTACAGGGCGACCAGCAGGCTGTCCGGGCCCACGCCCGAGAGGCCGGTGATCGTGCAATCGCAAATGCGGCGGTCCCCGGAAGGCTGGCTCACGAGCACCCGGCCGTGCCACGGAGAGCCGTCGCGCGGCCGCGCCAGGACGAGGTGCAGCGAGATCTCGCTGGGAGACAGCCCGAGCGCCTCGAGGTGCGTCCCGAGCGCCTGGGCTTCGGACGGGATGCCGAGCAGACGGCACGCCGCCTGGTTGAGCTGCTGGACGCGGCCGCTTCGATCCACCAGTGCCATAGGGAGCGGGCTGCCATCCACCATGGCGTGCGCCCGCTCGGCCGCGGCGCGTGCGCCGCTCACCGCCTCGGACAGCTCGAGCCCGCCCGCGATATACGCCGCCACGGCGGTGAGGTACTGCAGCTCCATGAGCGTGAACGGGAGCGGCTCCTCGGCGCCCGTGCGCAGATAGCGTACCACGCCCACCGCGCCCGCGACGCCGCTCGATGTCCGCAACGGGGCGATCATCGCGGCTCGCGCCAAGCCGGAGGGCGAGAGCCCGCGCTGGGCGTCCGCTTCGCTCAGGATGTTGTCGGTGAGAAACGGCTCTCCGGTGCGGATCACGCGTCCGGTGGCGCTGGCGTCGATCGCGATCTCGGCGCCGTCGAGTTCGACGCATTGTCCCACCGTCGACGCGACGCGCAGCGTCTCGGGGTCGGCGCCGCGCAGCGTCACGTACGCGCCCTGGGCATCGACCAGGCTCGTGACGCTTTGGAGCGTGTAGCGGAGCAGCAGCTCGCGCTCGGGCGCTGCCAGGAGCCAACGCGACAGCTCCACCAGGAACGTGCCGAGCCGACGCTCGCGCTCGAGCGCGCTGCGACGCGCCACCATCACCGCCAGGTGCGTCGCGATCTCCACGCCCGAGCGCAGGACGTCGCCGGGGAAGCCGCTCGGAAGCCCCTCGAAGCGCGCGCTCACGTGGCGGCCCTCCGCGTCGTGGTAGTCTGTGAGAAACGTCTCGCCGTCCTTGCCGGATGGGCCCGCCTCCAGAGTCCCCGATTCGCTCAATCCCTTGTAGGTGAGCTGGACCCGCGCACCGCCGGCCCACTCTCCCAGGATCTCGGTGGCAGACTGCCAGAAGGCGCGGGTTTGTTTGGCTTTGCCCGCCTCGGTCAGCAGCTTCCGGATTGGATCCAGCATCACTTCAACCTGCGTCGCGAAGAGGCGTCACGGGACGACGTCGCGAGGCAACGTCGAGAAACCGTCGTGTCACACGTTCTCTCGCGACGATTTCTTCGTGACGACTCTTCGTGACGCCTCAGGGTCATGGATTCGTCGGTCGAATGTCGACTTCGCTGATCATCGCCCGATCCGACACCGTCAACGTGGACAGCACGGCATGCGCCACGTCTTCGGCGGTGAGGGCGCGGTCGCGGGCGGGGCGCGGGCGCTCCCGTTTGTCCATGAACGGCGTCGCCACGGAGCCTGGGCAGATCGCCACGACACGGAGGCCGTGCTTGCGCACCTCGAGCATGAGGCTCTTGGAGAAGCCCAGCACGGCGTGCTTGGATGCGCAATACGCCGTCCCGCCCTCGACGCCGTTCTTCCCGGCGAGCGAGGCGATGTTCACGATGGTGCCGGTCCCGGCGTCCAGCATGCCCTTGAGGAACGCCCGCGTGACGAGATAGAGGGAGCGTACGTTCACCCCCATGGTCTGGTCCCAGTCGTCGAGCGAGAGCTCCACGAGCGGCCTGAACCGCCCGATCCCGGCGTTGTTCACGAGCACCTGCGGGACGCCCCGCTCCCGGGTCACGAACGCGGCGAAGGCGTCTACGCGGGCGGCGTCCGACACGTCGCACGGCATGCCGATGGCATCGATACCGTCCACCTTGAGGTCGCGCGTCGTAGCGTGGACATTGGCCTCGGTGCGGGCGCAGATCGCGACCCGCGCCCTCGCGTGCCCCAGCGCGAACGCCGTGGCGCGCCCGATTCCTTCGGTCGCGCCGGTCACGACCGCGAGCGAGCCGCCAAGATCCATAGGGACACAAATATACGCCGCCCCCGGGCGGGTGGCGCGGGAACCCGGCCGCGTTTTGCTGGGAAATGAGGAGGGTTGAAGCCATGAACGCAGCACCCGTACTCGTTATCGACGAGACGGTGGACGCGCCAAATGCTACGTCGCGCCCCGTGCCGCGGCGCGAGGAGGAGCCGCTCGACGCCTACTCCCGAGCGGTGACCGGGGCGGCCGAGAAGGTCGGTCCCGCCGTCGTGAGCGTGGAGGTGCGACACAAGGTCGAGCGGCGAGGGCGCCCGGCGCGCGACGTGCCGGGGAAGGGCTCGGGGTTCGTATTCACTCCCGACGGGTTCGTCTTGACCAACAGCCACGTGGTGCACGACGCCACTCGGATCGAGGTGGCGTTCGCCGACGGTCGCCCGGTGGCGGCGGAGCTGGTTGGGGACGACCCCGACACCGACCTGGCCGTGCTCCGGGTGGCGCCTGTCTCGCTCACCGTCGCCGAGTTCGGCGACTCGGCCGCGCTTCGGGTCGGCCAGCTGGTGGTGGCGATCGGCAATCCGCTCGGCTTCCAGAGCACCGTCACCGCAGGTGTGGTAAGCGCGCTCGGCCGCTCGTTTCGCTCCGTCGGTGGACGGTTGATCGACGACGTGATCCAGACCGATGCGGCCTTGAATCCGGGCAACTCGGGCGGGCCGCTGGTAGACGCGCGGGGCCGCGTGGTCGGCGTCAACACGGCGGTGATCCTTCCCGCCCAGGGGATCTGCTTCGCCGTGGGGATCAACACGGCGAAAGTCGTGACGGGCCAGCTGATCCGGCACGGCAAGATTCGCCGCGGCCGAATCGGGGTCGCGGGGCAGAACGTCCCGCTGCTGCGGCTGGCGCAGCGGGCGCTTGGGATCGATGCGAAGAGCGGCGTGCTCGTCACCGGGGTGGAGCCCGACAGCCCGGCGGCACGGGCGGGCGTCACGTCGGGTGACATCATCATCGGCTTCGACGGGCAAACCGTTTCGGGGATCGACGATCTCCACCGCTTGCTCGTCACCGAGCGGATCGGAGCGCGTACCACGATCGCCGTGCTGCGCAACGCCGACCGGCTCGACCTGCCGATCGTCCCGGAAGAGTCCGAGAATCGGAACCGCTGACAAAGGAGCATCCCATGGCCGACACGAATGCCGTTGCAGCGGGTCCGCTTCCTGCCGGGAGTCAGGCACCCGAGTTCACACTCCAGAGCGCGCCGGATCAGACCGTCTCGTTGCGGGACTACCGCGGCCAGCCCGTGATTCTGGCGTTCTATCCCGCGGACTGGAGTCCGGTCTGCGGCGATCAGATGGCGCTGTACAACGAGGTCCTGTCCGAGTTCGAGGGCTACGGCGCCAGGCTGCTCGGCATCTCGGTGGATGGCGCCTGGTGCCACCGAGCGTTCGCCGACCAGCGCAGGCTGCACTTTCCCCTGCTCGCGGATTTCGAGCCGAAGGGAGCGGTAGCGCGGCGCTACGGCGCGTACCGCGAGGGCGACGGGTTCAGCGAGCGAGCGTTGTTCGTCATCGACGGTGACGGGATCATCCGCTGGAGCTACGTCTCGCCGATCGACGTGAATCCCGGTGCGGATGGCATCCTGCGCGCCCTCGGAGCCCTCGCCGGCGAGCGGACCCCCGCGTGACCAAGCGCGGTGCGGCCGCAACATTGACCCTGCCCGTGGGCAAGCGGGACCACATCCAGGGCCCGGCAGGCGCAGCCGTCACGCTGGTCGAGTACGGCGACTACGAGTGCCCGCACTGCGGGCGCGCGTACCCCATCGTCAAGGCGATCCAGCAACGGATGGGCCCGCGACTGCGGTTTGTGTACCGCAACTTCCCGCTGCGCGAGAGCCACCCCCACGCGCAGCGTGCGGCGGAGGCCGCCGAAGCGGCGGGCGCGCAGGGCAAGTTCTGGGAGATGCACGATCGCTTGTTCGAGCGGCAGTTCGCGCTGGACGGCGAGTACCTGATCGAATACGCGGGCGACCTGGGTCTCGATGTCGGTCGCTTTCGGAAGGAGCTCGGGGACGGGGTGTACGAGCCCCGCGTGCGGGAGGACTTCCGGAGCGGCGTCACGAGCGGCGTCAACGGGACGCCGACTTTTTTCATCAACGGCGTGCGGCACGACGACTCGTGGGAGCTGGAGCCGCTGCTGGCGGCGCTGGAAGAAGCGATCCCCGCCTGAGTCGCGGGTTCACCCGCGGATCGCGCCAGGGAATCGCTCGGAGTTCGCAACGAATCCCGGGAAGACCGCGGACAGGTCTCGCGCGCCAAGGTGTAGCGCCAGGAGCTCGGCGAACAGGTCACGGAAGTCGGTGGTCACGGCCACGTCCCGGCCCTCGAAGCGCTGCGCCGGATCGAGCCCGGGCCACTTCCCGAGCACCTTCCCGCCGTTTACCGGGCCACCGAGCACCAGCATGGCGGTGGCGTGCCCGTGATCGGTGCCGGAGTTCCCATTCTCCCGCACGGTACGCCCGAACTCGGACATCGTGAGCACGACGACGTCGCGCATCCGCTCGCCCAGATCCCGGGTGAAGGCTGCCAGGGCCTGCCCCAGGTCGCCCAACCGCCCCGCGAGCTGCCCCTCCGTCGCTCCCTGGTTCACGTGTGTGTCCCACCCGGTCACGTCCGCGAACGCCACCTGAAGCCCGACATCGGCCTTGATCAGCTGTGCGATCTCGAGGAAGGCCTTGCCGAGCTTCCCGCGCGGGTAATCGACTTCGTTTGCAGGTCGGTACTGGGCGGGGTCCAGGCGCTTGAGCATCTGGACCGCCTCGAACGCCTCGCGGGAGGATGTCGAGAGCAGCCCCGTCGCAGAGCCGGCGTACAGCTCCTCGAAGGCCCGGGTGAGCCGGTCGCGCGCCGCGGGCTGTGGTGCGCGCAGGCCGAACGCCTGGAGGTCGTCGATCGCGAGGCTCGGCGCGGTGCCGGCGAGGATCCGGGGCAACTGGGGCCCGAAGGCGACGGCGCGAAACGGCGTGTCCTGGTGCTCCCGGTCGTGCTGGCAGTAGCGGTTGAGCCAGCCGTCCGGCGTCGCCTTCACCCCCGGCGTGCCCGACTCCAGGTAGTCCTGCGCATCGAAGTGGCTCCGGGTCGCGTCAGGAGAGCCGACCGCGTGGATGACGGCGAGGCTTTTCGAGTCCCACAGGGGCTTGAGCGCGGCGAGACGCGGGTGGAGCCCGAAGTAGCCGTCCAGGTCCAGGACGTCTTTCTCGGGCACAGCGATGCGGGGCCGCTCCCGGTAATAGATGGGGTCGCCATGCGGGACGATCATGTTGAGCCCGTCCACGGCGCCACGCTGGAAGAGGCAGACGAGAACCGGGCGGTCGACGGCGGTGGAGGGCGGTGGGAGGCGGTCGAGGCCGAGCGCGGCCCGAGCCAAGAAGAGCGGGTCCAGCCCGATGCTGAACAGGGCGATGCCTCCGGACTTCACAAACACTCGTCTCGATATCGACATGTGTCCTTCCTCCACTGTGACCGCCTTTCTCCGCCCTTCGCCGCCTTCCACCGCCCTATTGCTTCTGAAACTCCGGTCCGCCAATCGCGAGGCCGACTGCGAGGGCACGCGCTTGGGTCGGATCGGGGATGTCCGCCAACTGACGTCTGAGGACTTGCTTGGTGTTTTCGGACATCATTCCACCGAGAATCTTCTCGTTGACCACGCTGATCAGCTGTTCGGCGTCTCCCACAGCGGCGATGGAATCGAGGACGACCGTCACGCCCTGCAGCTTGCCCGCGGCGAGCGCGACGGCGGCGTTCATCCGATCGAGCAGCGCACCGCTGTTCACCCACGCTGCTTCCCGCTCGGGATACCCGTCGGGAGCGACGTGGAGATAAAGTGGCTCGCCGAGGCGCGCCACCACCTGTGCCAGGCGGGGAGAGGTGTCCGGCTGGGCGTCTACCGCCCGTGCCGCGCTGACCACGAACTCGAAGGGCGTCTTCACCTTGGCGCGCACGTTCTCCGCCGCCCAGAAATCGGGGCCGTGAAAGATGGCCCGCAGCACCTCGCGTATGTCACCGCTCGAGCGCTTCCACGCGGCCACGGCGTCGTCCACGCAGCCATCGGGCGGTTCGTCGTTCACGAAACGTTCGCATAGCTTGCGGCTCACGTGGTGCATCGTGGCGGGGTGGTTGGCCAGGAGCTTGAGGAGCCGGATCCCTTCGTCCATGTCGTGGCCCCCCTGAAACCTGACACCCAACACCTGTTTTTCCCCGGTGTCATGCGCCCAGTCGTGGAACTCGAAGTCTCCCCCCTGTTGGGGGCGCTCGATGCTCCAGCCGGTGAAGATGCGCGCGACGTCGATCACGTCTTGCTGGGTGTAGCCGCCGTCTACGCCGAGCGTGTGGAGCTCGAGCAGCTCTCGGGCATAGTTCTCGTTGATCCCTTTCGGCATGCGCTCGAGGGCGCGGCGGCGCACCGAGTCCTGCCGGGCAGGGTCGCGCATCGGGCCGAACAGGTCCGGTCGACGGCCGAAGAGAGGCCGGGCGCGGACGCGAAGCGCCGCCGGTGGGACGGAGCCGGGCGCCACGCTTTCCCAATTGTCCAGGTAGAACAGCATCGCGGGGCTTTTGGCCGTGGCGATCAGGAGGTCCTCGAACCTGCCCATCGCGCGGGGGCGAATCGTGTGCTCGACGTAGTCGGGCGTGAGGAAGCGATCGGCGCCCTTGGCGAAGTAGACGTTGAAGTGATTGGTCCAGAAGTCCACCATGATCTCGTATAGCTGCCGCTCGGAGAGCGCGGCGCGGACCACCGCGAGATCGGCGAACTCGGCCGCGAGGCGCCTGCCCCGTTGTTCGATCGGGCTCGCGGCATCCTTGTCGGCCATCGTGTCGGGCGCGGCGGCCAGCTTGCGCTCCCGCCGCTGGCGCTCCACTGCGGTGTACATGGCGGCGAGGTCGCCGCGGTCGTATCCGAGAATCTGGAACTGCCGCTCCCGCTCGGCGAGACGGTGGTCGTCGATTCCATGGGGCGAGAGCTGGCGATCGATCCACCGCATCACGCCCTCTGCGGCGACGCGCGGCACGTCGCCGGGTCTGGGCCCGTAGGCGAGGCGGTTCAGGGCGTGGAACGCCGAGTCGCGCGGGGTGAGTGCCGGCTGCTGAGCCAGGACACCGGCCGGGATCAACCCGAGCGTCAGGAGCGACGAAACGATCAGCGTTTTCATGCGGTTATATTGACGCACCGTCCCTTGGAGAAGTTAAGGTCGTGACGGCCTCGACGCCCCGCTTCATCCCGCACGGTATCGGCCCGCGCCCGAAGAGCTTGCTCTCCGGGCCCGACGGCAAGCCACCCACCTGGTCGGCGCGGCTGCAGGCACTCCGGTACGTCCCGCCCCTCCTCAAGCTCGTGTACCAGACCCACCGTGGCTACACCGTCGCGATCCTCGCGCTGCGCGCGCTGCGCTCGTTCATCCCGCTCGCCGTCCTGTGGATCGGGAAGCTGATCATCGACGGCGTGATCGCGGGGATGGGGGTGCGCGCGGCCGGAGGCGTGGTAGAGTGGTGGTCGCTCGGGGGGCTCGTGGCGCTCGAGCTCGGCATCGCGGTCGGGGGCGAGGGGATGGCTCGCCTTTCGTCGCTGTTCGAGAGTCTGCTCGGCGACCTGTTCTCGAACCGTATCAGCGTGCGACTGATGGAGCACGCGGCGACGCTCGACCTGGCGCAGTACGAGGACCCGGAGACGTACGATCACCTGGAGCGCGCGCGCCGCCAGACCGTGGGGCGAATCGGGCTTGTCGCCCTGCTCCTGGCCACGGCCCAGGACCTCGTCACACTCATCTCCCTCGCGGCCGTACTGCTCGTGCAGCTGCCGTGGCTGCTGTTGCTGCTGGTGGTGGCCGTCGTGCCGTCGTTCCTGGGCGAGACCCACTATGCGGCGCTGGGCTACTCGCTCCTCTTCTCGTGGACGCCGGAGCGGCGGCTGCTCGACTACCTCCGCTACGCGGGCGCGTCGGACGAGATGGCTAAGGAGGTGAAGCTCTTCAACCTGTCGGACTTCCTCGTGGGGCGGTACGCGAAGCTGTCCGACGAATTCTACGACGCCAACAAGCGCCTCGCGATCAGGCGCAACGTGGTGTCCACGGTGTTCGTGACGATCGGCACGCTCGGCTATTACGGCGCGTACGCAGTGACGATCTACCTGACGGTGCTGGGCCGCTTCTCGATCGGCTCCCTGACCTTCCTCGCCGGCTCGTTTCGCGCCAGCCGCGACCTGATCCAGCGCATCCTGCTCGCGCTGTCGCAGGTGTTCGAGCAGAGTCTCTATCTCTCGGATCTGTTCACCTTCTTCGACGTGCAGCCGCGGGTGACGTCCAAGCCGGGCGCGCAGCCCGTCCCGGTGCCGATCCGCCGGGGATTCGAGTTCCAGGACGTGGGGTTCCGCTATCCCGGCTCGGACCGCTGGGCGGTGCGGCACCTGACGTTCACGTTCGAGCCGGAGGAGCGGATCGCGCTGGTGGGGGAGAACGGGGCCGGGAAGACGACGCTCGTGAAGCTGCTGGCGCGGCTGTACGATCCCGACGAAGGCCGCATCCTGCTCGACGGCGTGGACCTGCGGGAGTACGACTTGGGCAGCCTGCGGAGGAACATCGGCGTGATCTTCCAGGACTTCGTGCGCTACGACTTCGTGTTGAAGGAAAACATCGGGGTAAGCCAGGTCGAAGCGCTGGAAGACGACGCGCGGGTGCGCGAAGCGGCGCGCCGTAGCCTGGCCGACTCGGTCGCTTCCCGGCTCGCCAAGGGCTACGACCAGATGCTCGGCCGGCGGTTCGACGGCGGGGTCGAGCTGTCGGGGGGTGAGTGGCAGAAGGTCGCATTGGGCCGGGCCTACATGCGCGACGCCCAGGTTCTGATCCTGGACGAGCCCACCGCGTCGCTCGACGCGCGCGCCGAATACGAGGTGTTCCTGCGGTTCGCGGAGCTCACCAGGGGGAGGATGGCCGTGCTCATTTCGCATCGATTCTCGACGGTGCGGATGGCGGACCGAATCCTGGTGCTTCAGGGCGGCGAGCTGGTGGACCAGGGGACGCACGAGGAGCTGGTGGCCCGGGGCGGGCTGTACGCCGAGCTGTTCAGCCTCCAGGCGGCGGGGTATCGGTGATCCGGACCAGCACGTGACTCAGGTGGCCGTCGCCACTCCGCGTCGCGCGCGTCGGCTCGCGGAGGAGATCGCATTCGTCGTCCAAGCGGCGCGCCCGGGCTTTTGGCTGACGGCGATCTGGTTTTATCTCGTGCCCGTCGGTGGGCGAAACGTCGTCGAGCACGGAGAGTTCTGGCTCGGTCTCTTTTACGTGAGCTTCCCGCTCGGTGTGCTTCTCTATGGCTGGAACGACGTCGTGGACTTCGAGGCGGACCGATTCAATCCGCGCAAGGGAACGTACCTGTTCGGCGCGCGCGGCACGCCGGAACGACTGGCGCGCTTGCCGTGGGTGATCGCGTTCGTGCAGGTGCCGTTTGCGATCCTGTTCACGCTGTTACTCGGACCCAAGGCGCTCGTGTGGTTCGTGGCGGTCATAGTCGGCACCGCGATGTACAATTGTCAGCCGTTCGCGTTCAAAGGACGTCCCGGTTTCGACCTACTGAACCAAGCTGGGTACCTGCTCGTCTTCGTCGTAGCCAGTTGGCTGAACCATGTCTCACAGGTGCCTTGGTTCACGTTCCTGTTCGGTGCGATGTTTGCGATGCACTCCCATCTATTCGGGCAAATCATGGATTTGGAACCCGATCGGCGCGCCGGCCGTCGGACGCTCGCCGGCGTCCTGCATGCAAGGCCGGCGAAGTGGCTCTTGGTGGCGTTTCTCGCTGCTGAAGCCGTGTTGATATGGACGTGGGCACGCGATCCGTGGCTTGCGGCATTCCTCGCGGCCAGCGCGATTTGGTTCACGCTGGACGTGACGCTGCTGTGGCGTGATCGTCCGTACTCGCCGGGGGAGATGCGGCTCTCGTTCCTCGCCTGGAACGCCGTGGCCCTCGCGTCCATGCCCTGGATTTGGCACGTGGCTTCGTTAGCGCCGAGATAGGCGCGATGTCATGGTGCCCCTTCGAACGTGTAGCACCATGCCTCGCCCTGCAGCACCGTCTCGCCCGTCTGCCGCGTGACCTTGATTCCCAGTTGGCACACCGGCTTCGTTTCGTGCACGCTCAAGACCAGGGCTTCGGCCGTGATCGTGTCCCCGATGTAGACCGGAGCCGTGAACTTCCAGTTCTGGCTCAGGAACACCGTGCCCGGCCCCGGGAGGTCCATCGCCACCAGGGCGTGCAGCAGTCCGGTGGTGAGCCCGCCTTGAACGACCAGCTTGCCGAACTTGGTCCGCGCGACGAACTCGGGATCGAAGTGGAGTGGGTTGTAGTCGCCCGTCAACTGCGCGAACGTCTTCACGTGTTCAGACGTGAGCGTGAGGCTGCGGGACGCCCGTTTGCCAACCGTGACGTTCACCGCGCTCGCTCCAGCGCCGCGACGAACGGCCCGAAATACTCCTTCCACACGGCCGCCACGGTATGCGTGCCGTGGCCTCGCGTCCGCTCGCTCGTGGGAATCAAGACAAAGCGGGCCCGCGGCACCCGCGGAATCAGCTGCTCCATGAGCCCGAGCTCCGGAGGGTTGATGAAGTCGTCGGCGGAGTTGATCGCGAGCACCGGTGCGGTGATGCGATCGAGGGCGGTGCTCGGGTCATAGTCGCGCGAGGCGTCCACCTGGTACACGAGATCGTTGGCGTCTGTTTCCGCGAAGCGCGTGTCGAGCCAGCGGGCGATGTAGGCGTCGGCCGAGTCACGTGTCGGTGCGCTCCGCTGGAGCTGCAGTGGGCTCGACCCCGCCATAAAAAGGAGCTGGAGGGCCGCCCGAAGGCCCCGGGGCTGGCTCGCGTACTCGCCGCCCTTCCAGTCGGGATCGGTCCTGATGTCGTCGATGATCATCTTGCGCCACATCCGGTTCCGCCCCGCGAGCTGCGTCGGGATGCAGGCGAGCGGCACGACCCCATCCATGACGTCGGGATACCGCTCCGCCCAGAGCCAGCTGTGCATGCAGCCCATCGACGTGCCCATCACCAGCACCATGTGGTTCACGTGCAGCCCGTCGGTGACGAGCCGGTATTGGGCGGCCACCATGTCCCCGTAGGCGTAGCGCGGGAATCGCGCGTGCAGCCCATCACTCGGCTTGGAGGATTTACCGTGTCCGATGTTGTCGGGCAGGATGAGGTAGTGGGTAGCGGTATCGAGTGGTTGTCCGGGGCCGTACAGCTCGCCTGCGAACAGCGGCGACAGGAACTGCCCGCCCGCCCCGCCCGTGCCGTGAAGGATCAAGACGGCGTTCCGAGTGACCCCAGTGGCATCCCGCCGTGGACGGCCGAGCGTTCGGTAGTGCAGCCGCAGCTCGGGCAGCACGTCGCCGCTCGCGAATCGGAAGTTCTTGATGAGGAAGCTGCCGGTGTCTCCCTGCGCCGCCAGCACGGCGAGGAGGAAGATCGCCGGGCTCATGCCAGGTAGCGCTCCCGCAGGATCGCGACGTGGTGGCGTTCGTGGCCGGCGATGATCCAGGCGAGCGCGCGCACGCTGATCGGGTTGTTGTTGGCCGTCCCCCGGCGGCCCAGAGCGTCCGCATCTAGCCCCAAGAACAGCGCGATGGTCGCCCTTCGCACTGCGTCGAGCTCGGCCGCGAGCTCCTTGAGGGGTCGCGCGTCGAACCGTCCGGCCGGCACCCAGGACTTCTCGTCGAACCCCGGGAGCGGGCTCTCGTCGGCCCGCCCGAAGACCAGCGCGCGATAGCCGAACACGCGCTCGGTGTCCGTCACGTGGCCGACCACCTCTTTGATGCTCCACTTCCCGGGCGCGTAGCGATGCAGTGCCTTCGCATCGGACAGGCCGGCGAGGAGGTGCTGCGTCTCCCGCCGCTGGTCCTCGAGGACCGACAGGAGGTCCCCCTTGGGGGGGAGCTTCGAGATGTAGGTCTGATAGTACGGCACATATTCGGACGGCTCGGGGCGCGGGATCGTCGCGAACGTCATGCAACCCTCCGCGGTCCTTTGGGCGTGCCCGCCTTGCCCTTGGCGGGCCCGGGGAACCGGGCGAGTCGTGCCTGGGCGTCGGGCATCCGCAGGATGACCTGCTCCAACTTGTCGAGGTACGCGGGGTTGTTGAGCAGCCCGCGCAGCTCGGTGAGGAACGGCCGGAGCCGGGCGTACACCATGATGTGCTCGCCGTTCGCGTCGGCGAACATCTGGTCCTCGATCGCGCCGTGCAGCACGAGCGTGGCCGCCATACTCCAATAGGTGGTCACCATCCGGTAGTACGCGCTTCGCTTTCCTCGATACGCCTCGAGCACGTCTTGCGCCGTCTGGGGGCGGAACTCTTCTCGGAACCAGGCGCGCGCCTTGCGCAACACCGGCTCGCGGCGCAGGTCGTACAGCTTGAGCAGCAGATCGGCGCTTTCGTATTTGGTGGTCACAGGTCGCTCCGTTGGCATGACATCAGGAAGCTATGGGGACGGCTGCGTCGCGGCGACCCAGGTGCGCCAGGTCTCTTCCGCCGGGCCCACGGTCAGCTGCTGCTGGTGGCGGACCAGGGGCATGCGGAGGAGCAGGGGCTCGAGGATGAGCTTCTCGAGCCAGCGGTCCTCGGAGAGCAGCGCCGATTTGAGGCCAAGTTCGCTGAAGCGCTTCGCGTCCCGGTCGATCAGGGCCTGAACCCCGAACTTCTGGGCGAAGCGCCGCAGCTCGCCGAGCGCCGCGGCGCGCTCGTGCAAGTCCACGAAGTGCGTCTTGATGCGCCGCTCCGCGAAAAACCGGAGCGCGGCCCGCGTGTCGGCGCTCTTTCGGACGCCGAAGATCTGGACCTCCACTCAGCTACCGGTGGAGAACCGGACCGCACCCAAGTCCACCAGCCCCTGGAGCGTTTGGCGCAGCTCGGCCACCGGTAGGCCCGTTCCTGCCGCGAGCTCCTCGAGCGTCCGTTTGCCGTCCGCCAGCTCGATCACCGCGGTGACGCTCTCATCGCTCCTCGCCACCGCGACCCGTCCATGCGGCGACCGCGCGACGAGCAGCTTGGTCCGCCGCTCGGGCGCCTGCGGCACCTCCGTCCAGGGCTGGAGCAGCTGGGGGAAGACGGTGGGAAGGTCGTAGGCCAGTTCCAGCAGCACCGTCCCCTCGACCGTCTCGGGACGGTACCGCTCCCTGCTCCCCGCTCCCCCCACACCATCGGAGTCTCGCCAAACTCGGGGTCCCGCCTCCACCACCATCATCGCCGATTCGTAGCGCAACAGATCGGTCAGGTAGGGAACGGGCGCCGCGCCGGCCACGACGTGCGCCGTCACAAGCCGCGCCACCGCACCTGCCGCTTCGCGGCTGCCGAGCACCAGCTCGGGGAGCAGCGCGTCGAAGGAGGCGGACTTGAGGACGCCTTCGGGCGCGCGGCCCGTCACCCGGGCGAGGGCGCGCGAGTACTTGAAGAAGTGGACGATCCGCTCGTAATAGAAATGCCGCGCCAGGAACCGGGCGTAGCGCTCCATACGGTCGGGATCGGCAAGGCCCCTTCGCCGCCACTCGACCGAAGCACGGTACGGGGCATCGGCGAGCGCGCGGATCACGTCGTCCTGCAGTGCGCGATCGCTCGACATGCGGCTCACGGCTCGTCCGGGGGGTCGCAGGCGCGCAACCGCACCGCGGCCGTCCGGCCGTCGGAGACGACTTTTTGACCGGAGACGTTTCGTCCCTCGGTGACCGCGTCCGGGAGACGCATGTAGGCCACGAGATCGCCGCACCCGCTCGCCTCGACGTCGTGCACCACACGGTCTCGCTCCCAATCGATGTGCGACTCGATGCGATGCGTGGCCTGCGGCTCCCACGGCTTGAAAATCACCCCGACATCCTTGTTCGCGGCGCCGACCCAGACGAGCGAGAGACTGTCGAGCAGCCAGATGCGAATGTGGTGACGGATCCGGACGTTCGGACCCGCCAGCTCGTACGCGAGGTCCTGCGGCCGCCCCTCGAAGTACTGCGTGCTCACGGGCGCGGTCATGGCGGGCCGGCTCGCGATCGCGGCGGTCACCTCCCGCGTGACGCTGAGGACGGACCGCTTTTGCGCGGGGAGCCAACCGGCCGCCCGAAACGCGCTGTCGATCTCGGCGGCCGTCCCCAGCAACAGCACGTTGAACGGGTCGCCCAGCACGGTCCCCGTACGGTTTTCGGAGCGGGGGACGAACTTGGGCAGCGCCGGCATCTCGGTCAGCTCGCGATGGGCCGTCACGGCGTCGCACCGGTCCGGACTCGAGAGAACGAAGGGCTCGGTGAGCCGGATGCCGCCGATCTCACCTGCGAGGATGCGCACCGGAGGTCCCCGGCGTATGAGCGAGAAGCCGCCGAGCACCGCCACGGGCACGGCGTCGAGGTCGGCCGCGGCCGCGACGCCGGCCGGCACGAGCCGTTTGCCGACGCCGCCGACCGACGTCTTGCCGCTGGACACGAGCCCGGAGTCAGTGAGCGTGCCCGGCTTGGCGTACTCGAGCGTGTCCAGCACACCGGAGATCGCGACCCAATGACCTGAGCCCACTTCCAGGGAGTCGAACCGCAGCCCCAGGCGGCCATGCCGACCGAATCGGCCGCCACCCTTCGAGACCACGATCCGCCCCTTCGCACGGACATAGGGCGGGACCAGGACGCAGGAATCCTGCACCAGCGCCCCCATCGTCTGTACCAGCACTCTGGTTCCCACGGTGTCTCTGCCGCTCGTGACCCGTTGGACGAAGCGAATCGGGATGCGCGTGCCCGAGGGGATGACGACGTCGGTCGACAGCAGTGCGACCACCGCGAGCGCGAGCGCCTTCACAACGCCCCTCGAATCCGCTCCACGCTCCGGAACAGGACTTCCGCGGTCAGGGACGGCGAAAACGCGTCAAACGTGACGGCCTTGACCTGGGGGCAGCGGGTCACCGCGTGTGCCGCGAAGGCGAGCATCTCGTCCGAAGGCTCGGCCGGGGCGATCCACGGGCCCCCGAGGTCGGGGTCGTCCGCCACGCCCGCGACGTGCAGCTCCACCACGTGCTCGAGCGGGAACTCGGCGAGCCAGCGCTCCGGCGCCGTCTTGCGGTAGTGCGCCTGGAGCCACACGTGCGGCAGATCGAGCAGGAAGCCGGTGCCCGTCGCCTCGAAGAAGCGGCGCAGCCACGTCGGCTCCGGCATCTGGCTC
>WNFW01000578.1_pt1 | contig 25819 bp, 26 predicted proteins | sample 5400131 | NCBI WGS metagenome assembly WNFW01 (sample SAMN13153362, study PRJNA577476) | soil metagenome | isolation source: 20 cm soil or saprolite under grassland replicate 1 | place: USA:California | collected 2016-06-15 | reverse complement strand
ACGGCTCCCGGACGTCCAGCAAGAAGGGCGCCGGTTGCGCCTCGAGTCGTTGCCGGAGCTGGCCGACGTCGATGCCGGGAACCTGGGCCACGGAGGAATCTTAGCCGCCGGGGCGCAAGCTTCACCGGTCACCCGGCGTCGTTTTCACAGCGTGAGCAAGGGCCAGCAGTATCTGCAATTCTTCGGCTCGGACGCGCTCAAGCGGCTGCACGGCTGCGCGGTCGCCGAAGCCGGCCGGGGCGCCGACAGCCCCTGCGAACGCCTCGCCGCACCACTCCGCCGGCCGGAGGTCGGCTTGGGAAACCCGCAGGCGCCCATCGTCTTCATCGGCCCGAGCCCTCTGGATGCCGCGAGCGCCAGCAACGAGGCCTTCAGCGAATGGCTCGATCACGAAGCCGGCCTGGAGCACCATATGACGTCGGATGCGCCGCAGCCCTATTACCAGTACGCACGAGCGGTCCTGCTGGGGGCGCGGCGGCGGCTGGGGCAGAAACCCGAAAAGCACGATGTGATGGACCTCGCCTTCCATACCTGGGCCGTCCGCTGCCCGACGGCAAACCCGGACCTGGTGACCGACGATGCGCTGAACCAGTGCGTCGACCGCCACCTGCAGAGCCTGCTCGCCAGCATCAATCCGCAGCTGGTCGTCGCCATGGGCGGTCCGCTGGCCCGCCACCTCTGGTGGCGGACGATGCAGACCTGGGAGGGATGGGGTCCGATGACCACGCTGCACGGCCGCGTGCTCGACGTGAAGTTGGGCAATCGGATCGTGCCCGCCATCCTGAGCGTGCATCCCTTTCAACGGGGCATCGAGCTGCACCCGGAAGTCATCGGCCGCGCCATCGGTGACCGGCTGCGACCGGAACAATTCGCTCCGCAGGAGTTGAAGGCCGCATGAGCACGCAGACGCCGACGGATCCCCGATTCATCGAGAAGGAAGACGACAGTCACCTGCGCGAGCGCATGCAGAAGGCCGAGCAAGCCCATCCGCTCCGACCGGGCGCGCTCTGCCCGCATTGCGGCGGTCATGCCTTCAAGCGAGCCGAACTCAAGGCGGGGACGCCCTGCCCTGCCTGCGGCAAGCAGCCGCGCGTCGCCGTCTAGACCATCGCGCCCTCCTAGTATGTCCCGGTGGAAACCGGGCTTCGCGGGCGTCGGGCGCTGGTGACCGCCGCCAGCCGTGGCCTCGGGTTCGCCTCGGCTCGAGCGCTCGCCGCCGAAGGCTGTCGCGTGGTTATCTCCTCCAGCGATGAGCGACGCATTGCGGACGCTGCCCAGACGCTACGCGACGAGGGCCATGACGTCGTGGCGCGGGTCGCCGATGTCCGGCAGGCCGACCAGTGCCGCGACCTCGTCGAGTGGGCGGTCATGACGCTGGGCGGCCTCGAGGTGCTGGTCAACAACACGCGCGGGCCCATCCTCGGCACCGTCGCAGAGCTCGACGACCAGGCCTGGGTGGAGGCCTTCAACCTGGTCTTGATGAGCGCCGTTCGCCTCACACGCGCCTCCCTGCCGGCCCTGCGGCGCGAGCAAGGCGCCGTCGTCAATCTGACATCGATCGCGGCGCATCAGCCAGTCGACAATCTCGTGCTCTCCAACGCGCTGCGGCCGGCGGTGGTGGCCATGGGAAAGACGCTCGCAAAGGAGGCCGCTCCCAAGGTACGCGTGAATTCCATCCTCACCGGCCGTTTCGAGACCGATCGTATCCGCGAGGAGAACCGGCACCAGGCGATCACGCTCGGTGTCGACCCAACCGAGTACACGGCGCGCAGCATTCAAAGCATTCCGCTGGGGCGGCACGGACGCCCGCAGGAGCTGGCGGCCGCGGTCGTCTTCCTAGCAGGCGACGCGGCCAGCTTTATCACCGGGACGACCCTCGCCGTCGACGGCGGGGAGTACCGGGGCTTGTTCTAGGGCCAGCGTCCGGGGAAGGGCTCGACGGTCGGCTTGTCCTTCCAGTCCCGGCGAACCGGCGCGAAGACGTCCACCACCGACACGCCCTCGGCGCCGGCCTTCGCGGAGTGGGGAACCTGGCTGACGATCGTGTAGGTCTCCCCCACCCGTAACTCGCGCGATTGGCCATCGACCACCATGGTTACCGAACCGCGAAGGACGAACCCGACTTGCTCGTTCTCGTGCTGGTGCTCGGGAACCTGGACATTGGGATCGATGTCGACGAAGCCGATGCTGAGCCGGTCGCCGTTCACCGTCCGCGCAAGCACCCCGTCCCAGATCCGCGTGGGCCTCAAGTTCGCCACCGCCTGATAAATGTTCACCGTGCTCCTCCTCTTTTGCGGCCCCCACCCCGACCCTCCCCCGCAAGCGCGGGAGGGAGATTTTTGCGAGCTTCTCTCGCAAGCGGGGGAGGGAGTTTTCCTCTGTTGCGTGACGCCATTTTCGTCCCCACGTCGCTGATCTTCTTGCGCAGGTCCGCGGGTGAGAGAACCTCGACGGCATCGCCCCACCCCAGGATCCAGGGGGTGATCTCGAGCGTTCCGGTCACCGTGACCGTCATGTTGACCGAGCCCTTGGGCCCATCGCCGAGCTTCTGCGATGGATGCCAGATGGATTCCCTCAGGCGCGCGGCCGCCGGCGGAAAGAAGCGCAGGCGCACCTCTACCGGCTCGCCGGAGTGGAAGATCCCCCAGGCACCCGCGAGATACTTGTTGACATCGAACTCACCTGGGATCTGATAGGTCTCCGCCATCGGCTCGGCGCGCGTGATGCGCTCCAGCTTGAAGGTGCGCATCTCGCGTAGTCCGCGATCGCGCGCCACCACGTAGCTGCTGTGCCCGATCAGCGACGGCTCGAGGAAATAGGGTTCGATCTCGCGTGGCTTCACGTCGTGATTCGCACTCGGGTACCAAATGCGGACCGCCTTATGCCCCGCCCAGCTGAGCGCGACCGTCTGCAGAACGCGCGAGTACGTCGGGTTGGACGGACGATCGGCCATCTGACGAACTGTGGCGTGCACGTACTCCGCAACGGGTGCGGGCAGGACGGCCGCCAGCTTGGTGAAGGCGTCGGCGACATCCGGATCGGCCTGGTCACGATGCCGGTGCATCAGGCGAACCCCCATCAGCAGTGCCATCGCCTCGCGCAGCGTGAACTTGACGGGGGCCACGAAGTAGTTCGGGTCGATCGCGATCCGGCCGTTGTCCTCGTAGACCGGCACATTCATCGCTTCGAGCGCCCGAATGTCGCGATAGGTGGTGCGTGGGTTCACCTCGGTGCGGCGCGCGATCTCCCCGGTCGTCAACCCGTGAGGATTGCCCTGCAGCAGCGTCTGGATCTTGAGGATCCGGGCCCCGCGATCCCCCTTCTCGAACGATCCCACTTCGTCGCTCAGTCTAGGCCGTGTAATCGCGGCGCCGGCTGATTCGGAACAAACTCAGCCCAACCTTTATAATGGGCGCTGCTTTCGCGCTTGCCCATGCCACCGCGGCAGGCACAATTCGCGTGGTTACGGGGGATTTGTGGCCCTTCGCCTGCTCCATTTCGCTGACCTGCATCTCGATCGATCCTTCGCGAGTGAGCGCCTCTATGGCGTCGGCGCACAACAACGCCGCGAGGACCTTCGCGCCGCCCTCCAACGGATCGTGGAACGCGCTCGGGAGGCCCAGGCCGACCTGATCACCTGCGGTGGCGATCTCTTCGAGCACGATCACGTCACCCGCGACACCGCAAGCTTCATCGTACAGACGCTGGGCGACGCCGGGCTGCCAGTGCTGATCGCGCCCGGCCACGCGGATCCGGCGGTGCCCAGCTCACCCTACCGATACCTTCGCTGGCCCCAGAATGTCACGATCGCGACACACGAGGAGCTGCGACCCTACCGCTATGCGGATGTCGACATCTGGACCGCGGGCTTCATGCGCTCCGATGTGCCGGAAGCGTCCTTGCGCGATTTCGCCCGGCGCGAGGATGGCACGCACCTTTTGCTGCTCCACGCCTCCGATATGAGCCAGGTGCCGCAGGATGTCACCCCCTACAAACCCATCCTGCCCGCCCAGGTCCAGGAGGCCGGCTTTCGTCATGCGCTACTCGGCCATTATCACGACGCCAGAACGTCGGAGTCGATCACTTATTCTGGCAGCCCGGAACCGCTCGGCTGGAACGAGTCCGGCCGTCATTGCACGGCGCTGCTGACCATCGGTGACGATGGCACCGTCCAGGTGTTGCTGGAAGATATCAACTTGCGGCAATTCGCCCAGGAGACGATCGACGTCAGCGGGATGACCAGCCTCGACCATGTCCGTGACGCCGTGATGGCGATGCGGCAGGAGAAACAGCTCGACGGCGGCGTCATCCGGGCCACGCTCGTCGGTGAACGCGCCCATTCGCTCGTCCTGGATCCGCAGACATTGGCCAAGGACTGCAGTGATGGGTTTGCGTATCTCGAGTTCCGCGACCACTCGCGCGTGTCGCACGACCTCGAGGCCGCCGCTCAGGAATTCACCAGCCGCGGCGAAATGGTGCGCAAGCTGGTTGACCACAAGCAGGGGTCTCGCCAGGAGGAGCAAGCAGTGGGCCGCGCGTTGCAGCTCGCGCTCGATGCCTTCGAAGAATGACGTTAGGCTGGACATCGTGGTGAGGCCGCCATGCGCTTAACCCGGATCGAGATCGAGGGCTTTGGCACGCTGCAAGCCATGGAGCTGCGGTTCGGACCGACGATGAACCTGGTGGTCGGACCCAACGAGGCCGGCAAGTCGACCTTGCAGGAAGCCATCGTGACCGGCCTCTATGGGCTCCAGTCGGGCGATCGCGCCCACTCGGCGCTGGTGGAACGCGCCGACCGCTGGCGCCCATGGCAGGGCGGCAACTTCGGGCTGGCACTCGAGGTCGTGCTCGAGGACGGGACCCAGCTCCGCGTCGAGCGCGATCTGGACGCCGGGACGGTTCGCGTGTTCGACGTCAGCACGGGCGCCGAGCTGGGCGACCGCTTCGACCACGATGCCTCGGGGGGGTTGCAGGTGGGACGCCAGTTGCTCGGTGTCAGCCGCGACATCTATACCAATACGGCGTGCATCTCGCGGAGCGAGGTGCTGCGCCTGGAAGACGCCGGCACCATCAAGGAGGCGATCATCGCCCTGGCCGATTCGGCGCATCCGGACCGAACGGCGCAGAAGGTTCTGGACCGCTTGCGCCAGGAACGGACCCATCGCATCGGCAAGCCGCGCGGGCGCTCCGGCCCCTTGCACGATCTCGAGGCTCGCCTGACGGAACTGGAGCGACAGCTCGCCGCCGCGCGGCAGGCGCGCGCCGCCGTCGATGAGCTTGCGCAGAAGCGGGAGACCGTCTCGGCGCTGACCGAGGCCGAGCTTGGCATCGTCCAGACGCTGGAGGCGGCCCTGCTGGCGTCCCGCCTGCAGGACGCCCGGCACCGGCTCGAGCGGGTCGACGCACTCGAGCAGGCGATCGCGGAAGAACGCGGCCGCCAGGAGGAACACACTCGCTTCGCGATGTTCCCGCTCGACCGCCAGGCCGAGGTCCAGGAATTGCGGAGCCACCTGCGGGCAACGCGGGAGACCCAGGCGGACTTCGAAGGTCGCGCCGCCGACAGTTCGGCCCAGGTGCAACAGCTGGACGCGGATCGCCAGAAACTGGAGGCCGAAGCGCAGGCTCACGAAACCCGAGCCCGCGGCATCGACGACGCGGCGCTCGCCCAGGAGCCCACCGTCCGCGAGCTCCTCTCAACGCTCAACGTCGCCGACAGCCAGGGGCCCGAGATCCACCTCCGCGCGCAGACCGCCGCGGAGGACACACGGCGGATCGCGGAGCGGCACCCGGGCCTGATCGGCAACAACCTAGATTGGCCCGCGCGTCAGGTGGAGTTCCAGCGTGTGTTCTCCGAGTGGCGGGAGCGCCACAACGTCGCCCTCGAGGCGCGTCGCCGTGCCGGCGCCGAGCTCCCGCCGCGCCTGGAGCAGCTCAAGCACGACATCGCCCGCTACAAGGAAGTCCCCGACGTCATCAAGACCGGCCAGCAAGCCGAGGAGGCGATGCGACGCGAGGAAGCGATGGCAGAGCGGGCTCGGAGCCGGCAGCGCACCTTCCTCGGCGCCATGCTGGGCGGCCTTCTGCTGACCGCGACGGCGATCCTGGTGGCGTTCCTGGCGCTGCAAGGCGGCATGCCGCTGCCCCTCAGCGGGGCGGCGTTCTTCCTGCTCGGCATGGGCGTCCTGTCGACCGGCATCGGCATCTGGGTGCGGGGCGCGGCCGTTCGCGAAGTCGATCGCCGGCTCCGTGCCAAGGACGAGGCACGCGTCAAACGCCGCGAGATCCTCCAGCCCTGGGGGGTGCGGAGCTCGGCTGAACTCCAGGAGGCCCTGGTCGAGCACCTGCAGAAGGTGCGCTACGACGCCACCCGCCTCGAACTCGACCGCCAGGCCAGCGAGTTGGAGGAACGGGCGCAGGTTGCCGGGCGCGGCCTGCGCGAGCTGGTCGGCTCGTGGGGCCTTCCCCAGCCGGCGCCCACCGAAGAGGCCGTGGACGAGACCGCGCGCGAGATCGAGTCGCTCGCCCAGGACACGCTCGCCTGGAACGCCGCCAGCGAGCGATCGCAGGAGGCGTCCCGCGCTGAATCCGAGTTGGATCAGCGTCGCGAGTCCCTGCGGCAGCGCTTGCACAGCCTGCTCGACCAGCTGGGCTTCGACCGCCGGGAGGCGCTGGGCGCCGCCCGCGATTTCGTCTCCAGTTGCGAGGCCGCCCGCACGGCCCAACAGGTCCGCACCCGGATCGAGCAGTACGACGCGCAGCTGGAGCAACTTCGGGCGCCCGGCCAGCGCTCGATCGCCGAGCGCAGCAAGGCTGACGACTACGGGCGTCAGCTCGCCGCCGTCTACGCACCGGTAGGCATCGAGGAGACCGACATGGAGCGCGCGGCGCAGGCCTGGGATGCCGGCGTCGGCCACGCCGAGGCGTACCGCGCCTCGAGCGCCCGGCTCGCCGAGCTGCAGGCCCGGCGGGGGACCGCGACCAATGACGAGGGCGCGTCTCTGCGACAGCTCGTCGACGACCTGACGCGCCAGCTGGAGGAGATCAGCGCAACGGTGGACCCGGCCGCCGTCGCGCAATTCGCCGCGCTGCCGCTGGCCGAGCTCGAACGGCAGCGCGACCAGCACCGCGCCACCAAGGAGCGAGCCCAGGAAGAACGGGCTCGGGCTGAAGAGTTGTTAAACGACCGGCTGACCCAGACCGGGGACGTCGCCGCGCTCGAAGAGGAGATCGCGACGGCCCGCGAGCAACTGCAGGAACTCGAAGCCGAGGCTCACGCCTACGACCTCGCGATCGAGACGCTCGAGGCAGCGGCGAAATCTGTCCGGCGCGCCGTGATCCCGAGGCTGAAGTCACAACTCCAGGGCCAGCTCTCCCCCATCACGAACGGCCGCTATCGCGATGTGCGTATCGGCGAAGACCTCGCGCTGCAGGTGCGGACGCAGGATCAGCGTACGTATAAGGATGTTGACAACCTCAGCCTCGGCACGCGCTCGCTGATCTACCTGCTCGAGCGGCTGGCCCTGGCGAGGATCATCGGTGGAAACTCTGAGCCACCGCCTCTGCTGCTCGACGAGGCACTGGTCCATGCCGACCGACGCCGACTGCGCGCGGCGATGGACGAACTGGGCCGGCTCGACCACCAGGTCATCCTCTTTTCGAAAGACGAGGCGCTCGCCGACCGCGCCGAGAAAGCCGAGGACTGGACGATCATCCGCCTACCGGGCCCGGCGCAGGTCGCGGCCCCGGCCGAGGGCGCGCCGGCCAATAGCTCCAGCCGCAACGAGATCGAAGAGGAAGTTCCGAGCGCCTGAGGCTGCGACAGACAGCTGTCAAAACGGGGGATTAGGCTCCCGTCATGGGCAATGTCATTCCGTGGTCACAGATCCATCCGAGCATCACCAGTCAAGAGCCCTTTGTCGCGGTCGTCATCATCGATCCGGAGCGCCAGATTTGCGTCAGCGAGATGGTTCCGTTCGATCAGGAGGCGCTCGCCAGCCCGGACGTGTCCGCCTCCGAGCTGATCGCGGCCGCCCAGGCGGCGGCGGCAAAGGTCGCCAGCGGCTACCGGTCGCGGCGTAAGGAGACCCCCACGCCGACCCTCCCGGGCAAGCGGGCAAGTGAAAAACCGAGTTCGTCAACGATGGCCCTGCCACTCGAGCTGGCAATTGAACATCCTCAAGGCAAGGAGCATCCAGCTAGCCTGCGGGTCCTGAACGGCGGAAAGCGCTAAGCGCCCAGGCGCTCTTCGAGGCCGGCCTTGACCAAAGGCCACTCACTCTCGATCACCGAGAAAACGACCGTGTCGCGGTAGCTCCCGTCGGGACGGATGCGCTGGTTGCGAAGCGTCCCCTCGTAGCGGGCCCCCAGCTTCTTGATGGCGGCCTGGGAGTGCAGATTGTTGATGTCCGTCTTCAACGCCACCCGGATGGCGTGCCAATCATCGAAGGCATGGCGCATCAGCAGGTACTTGGCCTCCGGGTTCACGACCCCGCCCCAGGCATCCGGCGCATACCAGGTCCAACCGATCTCGACGGTCCGATCGTCTTCTTGCACGTCGAGGTAGCGGGTGCTGCCGATTACCTGCTCGTCCTCGACGCGGACGACGACGAAGGGGTACTCGCGGCCTTGCGACTCGGCGTGCACCGCCTTGTCGAGCCAGCGCGCCATGGTTTCCGGCGTCACCGGACGGGCCGGCATCCAGGTCCAGATGGCCTCGTCGCGTCCGGCCTCGAGAAGCGCTGGCGCGTGCGCGGAACGCATTGGCACGAGCCGTATGTGACGGCCGCTCAGCGTGATCGGCCCCAACGGCGCCAAATCCCTAGAAGGGCTGCGCGACCATGAGGAAGACGACGACGATGAGCAGCAACCAGGCGACCAGCTGGATCGTCACTGCCGCTGCCGCAACCGGGGCTGACGCCTCCCCCGCGGCGCTGCGCGCGCGCCGCAGGTTGGGGGCCAGAAAGGCGCCATCCAGGCCGGCGGCCGCGACATAAAGAAGGAAGCCGAGGAGGAGCCAACCGGTAAAGAGCTTGAAACGGCCGACCCACATCAACAGGCCGGTGACGAGCACCAGCGCCGATCCCGTGTAGACGAGCGCAAGCTGCACCCGCCAGGCGAACTGATAGAGCGCGTGCTGCGCGACGTCGGCCGCGCGGGCCGCCATCGGTCGCAGTAACACGTGCGTGCTGACGCCCCCGAGCAGGAAAATCGCACCCAGCACGTGAAGCGTTTTCAGCACCGGCACGTGAGCAGCATACGTTACGTGGCGGGCAGCCGCCGTTGTACAGTTGCTCCGTGCCAGACGAGCCGCGCGGGCAGGCCGAGGTCCTCATCCCGCACGGGTGGCTCCTTCCCAACCTGAGCCTCGATGCGGTGCGCTCTCTGCAGCGGGGCGATACAACCTCCGATTTGGAGAAAGGCGACCTTCGCCTTGCGGGCGTCGAGGTGCTGGTTGCGCGTAACTGGGTCAAGGAAGAGTTCTGGCCCCGCATCCAGGATGCAGTGCAAAAGGGTTTCGCGGCCGAGAAGACCTACACCTTCATGCGCGCGCATGCGGATCGGCGACGAAGCCGCCGGCCGAAGAAGTCGACCTAGCTCGCTTCGCGTCGCGCGGCCGCCGGAATTCGGATCGGGCGCAGACTCTCATCGGCAAAGGCGCAGACCCGGTTGCGACCCAATGCCTTAGCTTGATAGACGGCGCGGTCGGCTGCCGCGAGCAGGTCCGATGCGGTTCGACCGTGGCCGGGGAAGAGCGCGACGCCGACGCTGACACTGGCCGCCGGACTTGAGCCATCCGCGACCTTGACCACGATCGACTCGACCCCCCGGCGGATCCGCTCAGCCACCGTCATGGCTTCAGCAAGGCTGGTCTCCGGCATCAGGATGGCGAACTCGTCGCCGCCGAAACGGGCGGGCACATCGTATTCGCGCAGTGCGCCTCGGATGGCGTCTGCCACTCGCCGGATCATCTGGTCCCCCACCAGGTGCCCATGCCGGTTGTTGACGTCGCGGAGCAGGTCGAAGTCAGCCAGAACGACGCTAAGGGGTCGGCCGAAGCGACGGGCGCGCTCGACCTCCGCCTGCGCCAGCTGGTTCCAGTGCTTCATGTTGGCGAGCTCGGTCTTCGGGTCCGTGCGCGCCTCCTCTTTGAGGCTGGGAACCAGCAGCGACCGGTAGATCAAGAAGAGTGGGCCGAGGCAGAGGGGCACCAGCCACGGATTCGTCAGCCACAGCAGCGAACCGAGTGCGCCGACCGACATCAACGCCAGGTCGGTGCCGAGGTTCTCCCAATCCAGGGTGCCGGCCCGAGCGATTGGAACACCGCGCGCCCAGGTGATGACCAGGGCGGTGAGCAGGTGGTTGAGCCCGACAAACACCAGGCCGGCCAGCGCCGCGAACAAGACCGTACGGCCGTTGCCGTGACCAAACTCGCCGAGGCCGAAGATGGCGCCGGCCGCCATCGAGCAGAGGAGGAAGTTCGCCACATTGAACGCCTGGATGTACCAGCGATGGCGCACGCGCAATGACTCTACGGCGTGGGCCGCGAGGATGATGACGATGACGTACGTCGGATGCAAGAGAACCGCCGCCGCGAAGAAGAACACGGTCGTCGTGTAGTAGGACTGGTGCTTGGGGCTCTTGACTTTGAACTGCTGGGCAATCGTCGCTCCCACCAGGAGGAGTATCGCGACGGGCAGCCGCTCCAGCCGTGGCGGCGCGAGCAGGATGCCCGCACCGCCGGCGATCACCGCGCCGGCGAGAACGCCGGTGATGTAGATGCGCGCCACGCGCGGGAGATCAGTCATGGACCTCAGGCGGCCCGCGCCGCGGTCGGCCGCACGCCCGCCTCCCGTCGTGCCAGCAGCGCCGATAGTGTGGGGCGCGCCAGCAACAGGGGCCCTGCCGTGACGAGAATCATCAAGGGACCCGCTTCCATCGTCAGCACAAGCATCGGGCCGGCGACCCAGGTAATGATCAGGTCGGCGGCCAGCAACTCCGACTGGAAGAGCCCGGAGGCGAGCGGCGACAGGCCGCGTCCCAACCAGAGCGCGCCGGCCAGCAGCACCCGGTTGAGCAGGAGGAAGGCACAGCCGGCCGAAAGCGCGGCAGCGACGTGGCCGAGCGCATCATCCGGGAGCAGCAGTGTCGCCCGATGGTAAACAGCCGCGGCTGCCGCCGCGCTGAGGTAGTAGTCGCAGAGATTGAACCATTGGATGTAGAGCCGCCGGCGAAGCCGGGCCTGCTCACCCAGGTGGATCAAGACGATGAACGCCACCAACTGCGGGGCGCTCAAGGTGGCGGCCGCGATGACGATGAAGGGCAACGTCACCTGGTAGGCCTGGTGACGGAACCCTTGAACCGGATACGCATGCGCCAGCATGCCGAGGCCGGTGATGACGACGAAGAGGACGAGGTTACCAGGGGCTTCGCTCCGCCAACGGATCACAGCGACCGTGATGGCGAGGATGCTAGCCCCGCCGATGTAGGCGAGGGCCGCGGTTGAGAGACGGGCCCCTTTCATCCCTAGCTGCCCCAGCTCACCGCGTCCCAGGAGACGCTATCCCAGGAGACGTTGCTCCAAGAAACAGAGTCCCACGAGACGGTGTCCCAGGAGACCACCGGCATCGTCGTCAGGTTATTGGCCGCCATGTAGAGGACTTTCAGGTAGTTGTTGGGGTCGAGGCCGTGGTTGGCATTGCCGAGCAGGCCGATGTTGGCGATGGCATGCGCGGCGTCCGGATAGCCCGCGCCGGTGCCGGTGAGCGCCAGGTGATTGCTGGTCGCGAGGAGCACGCCCTTGAGCTGGCCCGGGCGCACGGTCGGATTGCTCTCGATGTAGAGCGCCGCCGCCCCACTGACCACGGGGGCCGCCACCGAGGTGCCGGTCAGCTGGATGTAACGCGTGCCGACCATGGAGCTCGGGAAGTTCAGCGCGAAATTGCTGTTTGGTGCCAGCGTGGTGATGATGCGCCGGCCGGGCGCGACGACGTCCGGCTTGGTGAAGCCGTCCTGGGTCACGCCATAGCTCGAAAAGCTCGCCAGCGTATCGTCGGCCGTAGAGACGGTGCCCTGGTCGTCGGTCGCGCCAACCGTGATCACATACGGATCATTCGCCGGCGCGTAGAGCGCGCTGTTGGGCCCGCTGTTGCCAGCGGCCACGACCACGACGAGGCCTTTCAGCCAGGCATATTCAACGGCGGCGTCGATCGGGCTGGTGTGGTAACTCTCCTGCACCGACGCCTGCAACGAGAGGTTGAGCACGCGAATGTTGTAGGTCTTCCTGTTGACGACCGCCCAAAGAACGGCGTTCATGATGGCGGAGGTCGGCGCGGCGCCCGTGCCGTCGTTGACCCGGAGGTTGATGAGATTCGCCCCAGGTGCGACGCCGATGTACTGTCCGAAGCTCGCCGTGCCATCCCCGGCGATGATCCCGGCGACTCCGGTTCCATGGCCGTACCCGTCGTCGGTGCCGGTGACGTTCGGATTGAAGTTCTGGCTCACGACGACACGATTACCCAGGTCGGGGTGTGACGCGATACCACTATCGATGACGGCGACCCCGATCCCCTGTCCGGTGAGTGGCGCCACGGGATTGCTCCAGGTCGTCACCGCGTCCACAACCGCCGGGTAGACCGTTGCCAGTGCCGCTGGGTTGAAGGGGGTATCGGTGAGCCTGACGGGAGCGTCGTAGATGAGACGCGCGACGTTGGCGTCCAACCGGAAGTGGTCGATCAGGGCGGGCGTCAGCTCGACGGCGATGCCGTGGGCAATCGGGACGCGCAGGGTGTCTTTCAGACCGGTCCGCCGGAGGTCTGCCCACAGGACCTTGAGATCACCGCGGGCGACGACGATGACATGGATCGACTGGCCCGTCTGCATCGCCTTGAGCACCTGGCGATCGACGTGCGCCTGGTTTGGGGCCGCCCAGGCGGGAGCGGCGGACAGTGTGACCAGGACCAGGCCAGCACCTGCCAACAGGGCAACCAGGCCACGCTGAAGGCTTGACAGGGGGTCACGCGACGGTGACTGCTGGCGCATGGTTCGGTGACGCCAACGTAACAGCGCCACCTTACGGATCATCTATCGATTCGAACCGGCTCACCTGCTAGCCTCTAGGCCCGTGGGCGACTGGGCGGCGACCGAGCGGCAGGTGATCGATGCGTTTTTCCGGTTTTCGCCGACGCATGCTCGATACATGGGCGATCACCGGTTCGACGGCGTGGTGGGCGATCTGTCCAAGACCGCGATTCGCGCTCGGGTATCGGAGATCGACCGGCAGCTCTCGACCATCGGCGCGGTGCCGCGACTCGATGGGGGACAGTCGGTCGATCGGCGGGCGCTGATCGCTCAGCTCGAGGCGGCCCGCTTCGAGCTCACTGAGCTACGGCTGCCATTTCGCGAGCCGATGTTCTACGCCGGACCCAGCGAGCTGGATGTCAGCTTTTACCTGAAGCGCCCGTATGCCCCGCTCGGCGATCGGCTCGCGGCCCTTCGCCGCCACCTGCTCGGGTATGGCGGCTTCCTGGAGGCGGCGCGCGACAACCTGGAGACGGTGCTTCCCCGGCCCAACCTCGAGATCGCGATCGATGCGGTCGCTGGCCAGGCCGAGTACCTCGACGGCGAGGTGCGTGCCGCCGCGGGCGGCCAGGCCGAAACGCTCGCGGCCATCGACGTCGCCAACCGGCAGCTGCGAGATTTCGGCGACGGGCTGAAGGCGAGGCTCGCGACGGCGGACGACGCGTATGCCCTCGGCGAGGACCACTTCTTGCGCTTACTGAGCTTGCGCGAATTCGTGCAGCTCGACGTCCCTGCGCTCGAGCGCATGGTTCGCGCCGACATCGAGCGGAATCGTTCCGCCGCCGAGGCCGCTGCCGAGCAGATCGCTCCCGGCGCCGGCGTGCAGGCCGCGGTGGCGCGCCTTGAGGATCACCATCCGACCGCGAGCTCGATCATCGCAGACGTGACGGCGATGCTCGGCCGCCTGCGAACCTTTCTCGTGGATCGCGATGTCGTCTCGCTTCCCAGCAACGGCCACTGCCTGGTCCAACCGACGCCCACATACGCCGCCTATATCAGCGCCGCCATGGACAGCGCGGGACCCCTCGAAACGGTCGCCACCGATAGCTACTACTGGGTGACCGTCCCCGGCACCGACTGGGATGCGGCCAAGAGCGAGGAATGGTTGCGCTACATGAATTACGCGACGCTGGAGGGCACGTCGATCCACGAGGCGTATCCCGGCCATTACGTCCAGGGTTTGTTCGAGCGGCACGCCACCTCGCCGACGCGTCAACTGTTCTGGACCTACACCACAGGCGAAGGTTTCGCCCACTACGTCGAAGAGATGATGCTGGAGGTCGGCTATTCCACCGACCCCAAACAGCTGCTGGCCCAGCGCCTGGAGGCCCTGCTGCGCGACTGCCGATTCCTCGTCGCCCTCGGCCTGCATTGCCGGAGGATGACGATGCCCGACGCCATTCGCCTTTTCGGGTCCGTCGGATACATGACGGAACTGCCCGCCACCCGCGAGGCGACGCGTGGCGCCTGGGATCCCATGTATCTCAACTACACGCTGGGCAAGCTCCTCATCCTCGAACTGAGAAGCGAGATGCAGCGACGCCCAGGGTACACGCTGAAGTCGTTCCACGATGCGTTTCTCGGCTGTGGAGCGATGCCGATCCCATTGATCCGCGAGCTGCTCGGCTAAGCCCTGACTCCATCACAGTAGGAGGAAGCGGCGCCATGAATCCCATCACCTCGATCGCCAGCCTGAGCGGGGACCTGCTCTTGGTGGTGATCGCCGGACTCGTCTTCGTCGAGGAGACCGGCATCCCCATCCCCTTCGCGCCCGGGGACCTGCTCTTGATCATCGCCGGGGTCGCGATCGCCAGCGATACCGTTGACGCGGTCCCCATGGTGAGCGCGCTCCTCCTGGCCACCATCCTGGGCGCGATGGTCGGCCGGGAAGTCTTCGCCGCCGTCGGGCGGCCCGCCCTGCTAAAAGCCGCCGATGCGCTGGGATTCCGGCCCGCGCTCAATCGAACGACGGACCTGCTGCAGCGTCGTGGGGCGCCGGCCGTCTTCATCGGCCGGCTGATTCCGGGCCTCCGCATCACCACCACCCAGGTTGCCGGCGTCAGCAAGATATCCCGCTTCGCATTTGCCGCCGGTCTCATCCCCTCGGTCGTCGTGTACATCGCCATCTTTGTGGGGCTGGGCGCGCTGCTTGGTCAGCCCGCGGTCCGGATGTTCCACCGGGCCGAGCATCGATTCTTCGTCGTCACCGTGACGGTGCTGGCGGCCCTGGCGGTCATCCTCTCGGTGCGCTGGCTGGCACGCCGCGGCGCCCTTTCCGCCCTGGACCCGATCGTGCTTGGCGTACGCCGCGAGCTGGCGGACACGATCGACGCGGCGATTTTCCAGCGCGCCGACGATGCCGGGTGGCGTCAGTTTCCCCTCGTCCGCCGGCTATGGGCCGGCCTGATCGACCTGGCGATCGTGTTCACGGGCGCGATCCTGATCCTGACCGCGGTCTCTGGGCTGGCCACCGTCGAGCTTATCCTCGACCCCGAGGGCCTCGTGCTGCTGGGGGTTATCGCGCTGGCCTATCGCGTTCCCATCGAGGCTCGCACCGGGCAGACGATCGGCAAGACCCTGATGGGGATCTCGGTCTACGGGCCGGATGGCGTGCCAGGTTGGTGGCGGGCGATCGTGCGCAACCTCGTTGGGGTCCTGCTTCCCCTCTGGCCGGCGGATGCGGTCCTCCTCCTCCGCAGCCGTCAGCGGCAGCGTCTGGGCGACCGGCTGAGCGGCACGACCATTCGCCGGGTGGCGCGCTGACGGCCGTTCTGCTCGCCCTTGCCGCCAGCGTCAGCTGGGGCATCGGTGACTTCATCGGCGGCATCAACACCCGTCGCCTGGGGGTCTTCGCCGTCCTGTTCGTCTCCCAGCCGCCGACGCTTCTGCTGATCGCCGTCGTTGTCATCGTCAGGGGCGGCGCCCCCCGGCCGGGCCTCTGGATGGTCGCGGGCGTCGTGGCGGGCCTCGCCGGACTGGTCGGGTTGTCGGCCGCCTATCGGGGGATGGCGATCGGGGTCATCAGCGTCGTCTCCACCATCGCCGCGACCGGGCCCGTGCTGCCAATCCTGGTTGGCCTGGTGCTGGGCGAGCGACCGACGGCGTTGCAGTTTTTCGGCATTGCCCTGGCGCTCGGCGGGATCGCGCTGCTGGCCTTCGATCGCCGTCCCGCCCAGTCCGGGCGACGCCTCCTCCCTGGCGTCGGCCTGGCGCTCGTCGCCGCGCTGGCCTTCGGCCTCTTCCTGGTCGCGATCCGCTACGCGAGCCGGCCCGATCCCGTCTGGGGCGTGCTGGCGACCCGAACCGGAAGTGTGGCGGCGCTGCTGCTGCTCGCCGTGGGGTTGCGCTCGCGGATCAAGGTGGCGCTCCCCGACCTGCCCGCCCTGTTTGCCGTCGGCGTCCTCGACGTTGGCGCCGACGTCTTCTTCGCCTTTGCCACCACCCTCGGCCTGCTCAGCGTCGTATCGATTCTTTCGTCCCTCTACCCGGTGGCGACGGTGATCCTGGCACGGATCGTGCTCAACGAACGAATGGCCCGCTTGCAGCAAGCCGGGATCGGCTTCGCATTCGCCGGCGTGCTCCTGATCAGCATCTGATCGGGTTTTGTCCTACCCGCGGAAGCCGGCGAGCAGTTCCAGCACGAGGTCGATCTCGCTCGCCGTGTTGTAGTGGGCGATGCCGATCCGCAGTGTGCCGCCTTCGTCCACGAGCTTGAGCCTCGTGATCAGCTCGGTTGCGTAGTGGTCGCCATGGGTCGCAAAAACCTGGTGGCTGGCCAGCCAGCGCGCCAGGGCCTCCGGTCGATGCGGCGGCCAGGTCAGCGACACGGTTGGCACCCGATGCTCGAGTTCCCCCGAGGCGGTGATCCCGTAGGTCGTGATCCCGGGAATCTGCTGCAGGCCGTCGATCAGGCGGGCCACCAGGGCCCGCTCGTGGCGGCGGATGCGATCCATGGCCTGTTCCAGCGCCGGCCGGAGCACGCGCTCTTCACCACCGATCGACGCCAGGTATTCGAAGGCGCCGAGCAGGCCAGCGAGGCACTCGTGGTTTTGTGTTCCGGTCTCCCAGCGACTCGGCCCCTCGTCAGTCGCCGGCCGCACCTTGTAGGGACGCAGCCGCTGCAGCAGCGCACGGCGTCCGTAGAGAATCCCCTGGTGTGGACCGAAGAACTTGTAGCTCGAACAGACGAGAAAGTCGCAATCGATGGCGCGGACATCGATTGGCCCGTGCGGCCCGTAGTGAACCGCATCAACCCACAGCCAGGCGCCCGCGGCGTGGGCCGCGCGCGATACCGCCGCGAGATCGGGAATGCTACCCACCACATTTGACGCGTGCGTGACCGCGACCAGCCGCGTCCGCGGCGTCAGCTGCTGTTGAAGATCGGCCATGTCAATCGTGCACTCCGGGACCTTGATGTCGACGAAGCGCACGGTCACACCGCGCTCCACGAGCGCCAGCCAGGGCGAGACGTTGCCGTCGTGGTCGAGCCGGGTGACGACGATCTCATCGCCCGGTTGTAGCTCGCGCCCGATCGCGCGACTGAAGGCGAACGTCAGTGTCGTCATATTGGGCCCGAAGACGATCTCGTCCGCCGACGCGGCATTGAGGAAGGTCGCCGCGGCTTCGCGCACCTGCCCGATCAGGGCGTCAGACCGCTGGCTGGTCGTAAAGGCGCCGCCCTGGTTGGCATTCATCGTCCGCCAGTACTCGGTGGTGCGGTCGATGACGCGCTGGGACACCTGGGTGCCCGCGGGATTGTCGAGGTAGACCACCGGCTCACCATCGACCTTGAGGGCGAGCGCCGGGAACTGACCGCGAACCGATTGCAGGTCGACGTCGATGGCGGTGGCCATCAGCGGCGCTTCGTCGCCGCTTTCACGATCGCGCGGGCGGTCAGCAGCGCCACGATCGCGACCACCTGGCCCATCAGGATGATCCGGTTGAGGTCGAGGGCCGGCTGCCAGCTGACATCGCTGCCTTTGATGACGAAGGCGCCGACCGGCCGCGAGGACACGCCGAAGCCGACGCCGCCAGCTTGTGGCTGGGCCTGGTCACCCCCACCGCCGGCGCCTCCGGCGATCTTCGCCGCGGGGATGATCGTGACCCCATTTTTTTCGTAGGGCGTGCCGAACACTTCGGACGCTCGCATTGCGCCCTTCGCCTCGTTGACGACATCCATAACACGCATCGCAGGACCTCCTGGACTTGGTCTTCCCTGCCGAACGCGATCGGCGATCTCGTTCAGCCTACCGTTTGCCACCATCAGTTATCGATGATTCGGAGAAACCTCGACTCGATGGCGACGGGTTCGAAGCCGAGCTGGCGATAGTAGTTCCGAGGCCAGTCTTCCGCGTCCGTCACCAGGAAGACGAACTCATGCCCCTCCGCCGCACGAAGCGCGGTGCTGACGACCGCCCGCGAGAGGCCGCGCTGACGGAATTCCGGTAGCGTCTCCACGGTCTCGAGCTGCGCCGTGTCACCTTCGCTTCGAAGCTCGCACGAGGAGACGACGGCGCCGTCGACCAGCGCCGCGAAGTACCGGGTGCGGGTGCTCTGGGCGGTCAATTGCTGCTTGGCAAGCAGCTGCGCTACGACGCGAGGATCAGCTCCCCACGGCTGGCTGGCGATCTCGCGCTCGCGGGCAGGGCGCATCAGTTCCCAGTCGACCTCCTGCACGGCAGCGGTGTCGACCTCGCGGTCCGGCCGCCGGCGGTGCGCCATGATCACGAATCGCTCCGGCGTATAGCCGAGCAGGCCGAAGGCTGCCGACAGGTGTTCGGCGGCCGGACGCGCCGGCTTCCTCCACATGGTCCGCGATCAGGAAATTGAGATCGGGCACCCGATCCAACCGTCGATTGATCAGGGCGCGGCCCCAGCGAAAAGGCACGACGGATTCGGCTGCGCGTTCGTCGACGGTGCGCATGAACGCGATCGCCCGCTGCCAGGCATCCATGGTGCCGACGAGTCTAACGCTGGGTCGTTTCCATCCGCCCGAACGCGAGCCGGGCCAGGGTCACGATGGCGATGAAGGCGATCACGCCGGCGGCCGGCGCGAGCACGACCGGGCGCCCGAAATCGGTCCCGGACAGGAGGGCATGCAGCGCAAACACACCGAACATCGGATAGGACATCCGGTGCAGCCAGCGCCAGGCGAGGGGGTCGAGGTGCCGCCGCAAATAGCTGGTGATGGTGACGATCAGCAGGAGGTCGAATCCGATGGTGCCGAGGCCGATCGCCAACGCGGCATAGGCGACTCGAAATGGGATGACGAGATCGATCGGGCTGATCCGCGCCACTGCGTCAAGCGTCATCGCCAGCACATGCAGGCCGACGAGCGGCACCCAGCAGACGGTGAGAAAGCGGTGCAGATTCGACAGATCGCGATTGCGCATCGCTCCTTCGAACATGGCGCTGCGCAAAGCCTGCCCGGTGACAAGAGCCGCGGCGAGAACGAAGAAGGCGGCCAACGCCGCCGCGCGCGACGTCAGCCAGAGCAGCTGGTCAAGCGTCACGCCGCCGCCGGAAGCTCAGTCGGGCCGGCGCCGGTCCCTGCCCCTTCGGCCGACACCACGGCGTACGGCACGCCGCGGGCTTCGAGAAAGGCGATGCCCTGGGCGCAACCCAGCAGAACGGCACTCTTCGCATAGACCTCCCCGCGCAATGCACTGTCGGTGACGACGGAGACTTCCGCAAGGTCCGTCTTCGCCGGCATCCCGGTGCGCGGGTCGATCAGGTGATGCATCGAGTGCCCCCAGCGCCGCTTGCTGATTCCGCTGGTGCAGACGGCACCGTCGCGGAGCGCGACGAGCGTGCCGTCGCAAAGCCCGATGTGCCAGCCGTCGCCTTCGGGACCGGCGCCGCGGACTCGCAGGTCGCCGCCCAGATTGCAGACAGCATTTTCACCGAGCTCATCGATCAGGAGGTCGGCCAGCGCGCCCTTCGCGATTCCACCCAGGTCGAGCGCCGCACCAGGAGCGAGCGCCGCCGAGCGCGTGGCCTGATCCAGGAGGAGCACCTGCGGGAGCGGTGGCAGTTGCATCGGGTAAAGGACCGGCGGCTCTGCCAGGCCTTGCCGGAAGGGGCGATCGTATCCGGCGGCCGCCAGCGCCGGGAGGACCGCGGCGTTGACGAGCCCATCGCTTTCCGCGAAGGCCCAGAGGGCCGCCTCCAGCATGGCGAACATTTCCGGGCTCACGGGGAGGTAGCGGCCGTCGCTCGCGTTCAGTCCGGCCAGCTCACTGTCACGGAGGAAGCGGGTGAAGCGGGCCTCCGCATCGCGAATGCGTTGCTCGCAACGTTCGAGCGCCGCCGGCCCGCTCTCGACACTCAAGAGCTCGCAGGTGGAGCCGAGCGCGTCGAAATGGCGGGTCGTCAGCTCAGGAGACATGGCTTTCACTGTGGACCGTAGCGTCGCTCGGCAGCACGGTCACCGCCGGATGCAGCGGTGCCTCGGCCGGTTTGGGCGACGTGGCCACGACGCCACCTGAGAGCAGGGCCAGCAACAGCGTGCCCAGCACCGACGCCCACCTCAGCGTCGCGTTCGAGGACATGTTCCTCTCCCTGCCAGATACAACGGGTCGGCTCATGGAATCCGGCGGCCTCAACGGTACGGTAGAAGGGCGCCCGCGGCCCGCGACTGAACGCGTCCTGAGAAGCTGCTGAGAACCCTAGGCGAGATCGAGGGTGATCGTGTGGTAGCCGTCCGCCCCGTTCGGCAGCGTCGGCGCCGACTGCGACGGCTGTAATGTTCCCTCGCCGTCGCGGGCTCGGACTTTGACGTTGTAATGTCCGGCAGGGATGCTGGTGCTGAGCTGCCAGAAGCGCCACGCATAGGGGGAGAACTCGGCCTGCAGGTCGGCGGGCTGCCAGGCGCGGCCACCATCCCAGCTGAGCTCGACCCCGCTGACCCGGCGGGAACCCGCGAACGCGATACCGCCGAATTGGATCGACCCCGCCGCCAAGGCGGCACCATCCGAAGGCCGGTCGATGCGTGACATCGTCTTGACAATGGCTCGCTCATCCCAGCCATTGTTCTCCCAGTAGCCGGGCTTGTCGCTCGTGGAAAAACCGATCCGCGTTACCCATTTGGGCTGCTTCATGCCATACCGGCCGGGAAAGATGAAGCGCGCGGGGAAACCATGCATCGAGGTCAGGGGTGAGCCGTTGAGATGCGTGGCGAGCAGGTGGTCGGGGGTCAGATCGCGGAGCTGAAAGCTTTCCGTGTAGCCGTCGGCGCTTTCCATCAATATCCAGGTTGTGTTCGACGGCACCGAGGTCAGCGCCAGCACATCGCTCACGCGCGGCCCCTTCCAGCTGCCATTGCTGATCAACGTCCCACCGATCTCGTTGCTGATGCACTCCAGCGTCAGCTCCAGATCATGGGACGGCAGGGCGAGCAGCTCGTCGTAGGTGAGCGACCGGCCGGGCAGGTTGAGACGCCAGGTCGAGCCATCGACGACCGGGTCGCCGCCAATGTTCTTGGAGACGACATAGAAGTCGCCGACGGGCGTGATCTCCGTCGGCGTGCGGCTGCCCTCCTTCATGGCCAGCGCCGTCGCAAAGCGGCGGACGTTCGCATAGCCGATGCCCAGCAGGGCGATGCCAACCGCACCATAGAAGACGTTGCGCATCAAGATCCGGCGGTCTTCGCTGAACGGGCCGGAGGTGGCGAGCCCGCGGACGACGCGATCGACCAGCGGAACCATTCCGGCAAGCAGCACGACTTCGACCACCGCCCCGAGCGGCGAATCACTCGGCGAAAAGGCTACGGTCGCGACGATGGCACCGACCAGGGCCGTTGCCGCCGTGAGGATCAGTACATGGCGGCGCGGGAAGACACGAGCAATCAGCATTGACGCCGCGCCGTAGACCGCGATGATCACCACGGTTGCGCCCACGAGCAGCAGCGGTCGGGCGAGAACACCGAGCGCCTTCAGCAGGTTCGCAAACGTCGACAACGGCAGCAGCTTGAGCAAGAGGTAGCCCGCTTGCTCTGGGAGGAGAGGTATCGCGAATAGCGCGTGCGCCAGGTAGTCGGCCCCAAGGGCCAGTGTGCCGGCGCTCAAGCCGACGATCAGCGGGCGATGACGAGCCAAGCGGCTAGGGCCGGGCGGGCCGGCGGATCCCGTTGTAGGCGAGCGCCAATCCGACGATCGCGACGATGATGCCGATGATGAGCCACATCCGCTGGCCCGTCATGAAGCTGCCCGGCAGCACGCCCGAGCCCTGCAAGATCCAGACACCGCCGGCAAAGATGGCGATCAGGCCGAGAATCAAACTGCCGATACGCATACAACTACACTACGCGCCCGCGTTGCGCTCGTCTTTAGCGAAGCTAAAGTTCGCGAGGGCGCGATGAGCGAGCTCGCCGGGCGAAGCGCGCTTAGGCTTCTGCGGCGACCGCCTCTGGCGTCACCGCCAGATCCTTGCCGGCGCGGCCGCCCGCTTCGACCTTGGCCAGCGCCAGCTGCCCGATGTTGAGCCCCTGGATGGTGGCCAGATCGCCGAGCGCCCGCAGGAAGTATTGCCGGCGGCGCCGCTCCACGACGCGGCCCAGCTCGTGTTCCAGGCCCTGGACACCCTCCACGAAGGAAATCCGGAAGGGGTCAGCGATCCGCGCGCGCTGCGGACCGAGCTCTTCCTGGACGAGTTTCTTCGCGTCGCCGGAGAGACCTTCGTTGCTGACGATCACGCCCTCGGCGGCCTTGATGCGGGAGACTTTGGCGTTGAAGGCGTACGCGTCCGCGAGGTTAAACTCGCGATCCTTGAGCACTACGAGGACGAGGTCTCCACTCAAATCGAGCACGATGTCGGTCCCCGCTGGGCTGGCGTCGATGATCACCTGCTCGCGGCCGATGCCGAGCTTGGGGAGGATGGCCGTTGCCAGGGTCGTCATCCAGCGGCCCTTGTCGTTGAGGGCGGTCGCGCGATCGGTTGGCACGATGACCTGGTCCACTCGCTCCTCGTTCAGCGGGCGCCCGCAGGCGCATTTCATCCAGTCCGGCGCCATCTTCTGCAGCTTGTTGGGATCATCGGTGCGCAGCACGGCATTGCCGGTGCGGGAGCACACGATCACGTACTCCGACTGGATCAGGCCAAGGTTGCGGAGCTCGCCGAGGCGGCCGGCGACGGCGGTCCCCTGGGCTTCGCCGAGGACCTTGGGCAGGTCGGAAACGGTGAGTGACCCGACCCGCTCGAGATCCCGAATCAGGGCGCGAATCTCCGGTGCGGCGAAGGCACCCATCGCCTGGTTTTCTTCAGCGCTGACCTCATTGATCGACTGGCGGGACTTGCGGATCGCGTCGAAATTGTCCTGGCCGAGGGCTTCCTGGGCTGCGGTGCGGACTCGCTTGAGGAAATCGGTCCGGATCTTTTCGGTCCCGGCCCGATAGGCCACGCCGACTTCGATGAACGCGGGCTTGGAGGCGTGCTCGAGCTCCATGAAGTGGACATCGTCGGAGCGCAGCTCGCGCAAGGTGGCGGAGCCCGGCCGCCGGACACGCAACCAGCCGACGACCGGCGCCTGTCCCATGAAGAGCTCGCCTTCGTCGGCCGACGACCAGCTCTTGGTGACGTCGAATTGCAAAAACTTGTTCAAGAGGTCGATGGTGAAGCTGATCCCGGCGCTGTCGAAGATCGCCTCGCGCGCCCGGTAGAGAACGCCCATGAACTCGGGGCCGTTGATGCGGGAAACAGTGGTCCAGAACTGGTCGGTGTTAGGGGCAATATCGAGGCGGCGGACTTCCACAAGCAGCATGGTTTCGGGCTCCTCAGCAATGAAAATTGGACGAACGGCAGCACCACCGCCATCCAACGCCTCCCCACGAGCCGAGTGGCGGCAGTCGCAGGATAGGGCGGAAGAATCGGTCTTGTCAAACCATTTCGCACTCGCAAGTGGTGATGGAGCCGATCACCGGCCCGCCGCCACGGGTTGCATACTGTGCCGGTGACGGAGAGGGAACTCCTGACCGCCGCCGCGCGGGCGGCCGGGCTGCGGCTGAGCGCCACCGACCTGCTGGCACTGCTGCCATCATGGAAGCGGTACCTGGCGCTGGTCGAACAGCTGAGGGCGGCGGTAGCGAAGGGGGATACGGATGGGGTCGCCTGAACCGCTGACTTCAGCACCGCTGGTCAAGATCGCAAGCTCGCTCCACCGCCGTCGGCTGTCGCCGGTCGAGCTGGTCGACGCCTACAGCCGGCGCATCGCGGCGAGCGCCGACCTGCAGGCCTTCATCACGCCGCCCGGCGAGCGGGCCCGGCAGGAGGCACAGCGGGCTGAGCGGCGACTCTCCCGGGGCGAGAGCGGGGCGCTGTTGGGGGTACCGATCGCGGTGAAGGACCTGTTCGCGACCCGGGCGCTGCGAACGACGGTCGGGTCTCGCATCCTGCGGAACTGGGTCCCATCGAGCGATGCCACCGTCGTCGCCCGTCTGCGGGCCGCCGGCGCCATCGTCTTCGGCAAGACCAATCTCCACGAGTTTGCCTACGGCGTCAGCACCGCCAACCCCTGGTGGGGCGTCGCTCGTAATCCCCACGATTCCCGCCGCAGCCCGGGCGGTTCGAGCGGCGGCTCGGCGATCGCCGTCGTCGCCGGCCTGTGCGCCGGCGCCCTCGGTTCTGACACCGGCGGATCGATCCGGGTGCCCGCGTCGCTGTGCGGTTGCGTAGGCCTCAAGCCGACGTTCGGTGCCATTCCGCTGAATGGCGCATTCCCGCTGGGGTGGTCGCTCGACCACGCGGGTCCGCTGGCGCGGACGGTCGACGACGCCGGCGTGCTGTTCGACGTGCTCTCGGGCGGGGATGCCGGGCGCAAGTCCCGGCGCGCCGCGACACGCGGCCTGCGGGTTGGCGTCCTCCAGGGATCGATCGTCGAGAGGGTGCAACCGGCTGTGTCGCGCCAGGTCGACGCGGCGGCGGCAGCCTTGCGCCGGCGCGGGTTGCGGGTCCGCTTGGTGGCGATTCCGGAAATGCAGTGGACGGTCGCGACCCAACTGGTGACGCTCCGCGCCGAGGCGAGCGCCCTCCATGCCCGCTGGATTCGCGCCCGGCCTCGCGCCTACGGGACCGACGTCCGCACCCGGCTCCAGCTGGGCTCGCTCGTGGCTGGGGCCGACTACGTGCTGGCGCAGCGCATGCGCGCCCGGATTCGGACGGCAATGAGCCACCTCTTCCACGACATCGATGTCCTGCTGCTGCCCAGCACGCCGATCGCCGCGCCGCTTGTCGGCGAGCGGACGGTTCGCTGGCGGTCCGGGGAGGAGCCGGTCGACGGCGCGCTGGTGCGGCTGACGGCGCCCTTCAACCTCACCGGTCTACCGGCGCTGTCGGTTCCCTTTGGCGCGAGGGCCGGCCTGCCAATCGGCGTGCAGGTGGTCGGGCAGTGGAATGACGAGGCGCGCGTGCTGGCCGTCGGCCGCCTGATTGAAGAGGAAGCCCCCACCCTACCCTCCCCCGCACCCGGGAGAGGGAATTAGTAGATGAAGCCGATGAGCGGAATCGTGCCCGGGATCACGTGCCGGTAGCTGACCCGGCCCCAGCCGCCACCGGTCGGGCTCGCGTAGTTCATCTCGGAGACGAGCCAGCTGCCGTCGGCGTAGACCTGTTCGACGTAGGCGACGTGGCCCCAGTAGGGTGACTCCCAGGTGACCATGATGGCGCCCACGCGCGGCGTGGGACCTTCCGGCCGGCCATAAGCACGCGCGCGTCCGAACCATTGCCAGGCATTACCACCCCAGGGCGCGGG
>WNFW01002094.1_pt1 | contig 25827 bp, 27 predicted proteins | sample 5400131 | NCBI WGS metagenome assembly WNFW01 (sample SAMN13153362, study PRJNA577476) | soil metagenome | isolation source: 20 cm soil or saprolite under grassland replicate 1 | place: USA:California | collected 2016-06-15 | reverse complement strand
GCGAGTACCTGCCGTATCCCCAGACGCAGAAGCAGAAGCACGTCGAGGTTCGAACCAAGGAACTGGCCGATATGGCGTCCAAGAAGCTCGGGGGCAGCCGGCGGAAGTTCTTGGCCAGCACGGGAGGGCTGGCGGCCGCGTTCCTGGCGATGAACGAGGTCTTCGGCCGGATGTTCAACGTGAGGCCGCTCGAGATGTTCGAAGCCGAGGCCTTCGCCGAGACCGGCCCCCCGGCGGATCTGTTCGTCTTCGACGATCAGACCCATATGGTGCGCTACACGCAGGCCCAGGGCCGAGGCCTCCGCGCCATCGCCCAAGGACCGGGGCAGGCTTCGACGCGCGCGGGAATTTTGGCCAACCCGAACAACGCGGCGGGTCTTCTGGACGAGCTCGGCAGCCCCTGGACGCCGTGGAACCCGCGAGAGCTCCATCCCGACTACCCCCCGAACACCGGAAGCGAGTTCCACCTGGTGGAGTACATTCGGCGGTTTTTCCTCGAAAGCCAGGTGGCCGTGTCGATCATCAGCAATGCCAACCTCGGCAGCATTGCCGCGGCCGGCGAGCCGACGCGTCCGCCGAAGAACATCACGGAGAGTCTCGGCGTCGAGAATCTGACCGGGTTCATGGGGGCGAGCGTCAGAGACTTCGTCAACAAGATCGCCGGGTCGACGCGAATGCTCGCGCATGGCCAGATCTATCCGGGCATCGGCAACCTCCGTGGCAACGAACCCGTCTATCGAGACTTCACGCAGTGGCAGATCGATACGTTCCATCCGGACTCCTGGAAGGGCTACAACATCGCCTTCGCAGCCAAGGTGAACACCGATCCCAACAGCCTCATGATGCAATGGCGGCTCGACGACGAGGCGGTCGCCTATCCCTTCTACGAGGTCGTCGTCAGAAACAAAGCGGAGCGGGCGAAACACCCCGGCTTCTTCAACATCTGCATCCACAAGGGCCTGGCGCCCGGGCTGCCCGACATCCCCGAGCGCGGCAACCCCACGGACATCCCGAAGGCGGCGGGTCACTGGCCCGAGTTGAACTTCATCATCTATCACTCATGTATCCGCAACGGGTTCTTCGATCTCGACGCGCTGCAGACGATTCAGGACAGCGAGCGCGGGCTCATCCCGTTGCGGCAAGGCGTGCCGGACATCAGTTGGACGACCCAGTTCGCGCAGCTCTCGCGGCCGTTCCGGAACGTCTACGCCGAGCTCGGCACGACGTTTGCCGGCGCCGTCGTCACCTTCCCGACGGTGTGGGCTCATATCATCGGCCAGCTCCTGAAGTTCATGGGAAGGGATCGGATCGTGTTCGGCTCGGACTCGCTGTGGTATGGCGGCCCTCAGTGGCAGATCGAAGCGTTCTGGCGGTACCAGATCCCCGAGGCGATCCGTCGCCGGTGGGGCTATCCGCAGCTGGACGAGGATGCGAAGCGGAAGATCCTTGGGCTGAACTCGGCCCGGCTCTACGGACTGGAGCCGGCTGGCAACGCGGGGAGGGATGACAGCGACGAAGCTCGAGACAACGGGCACGAGCGCGGCGCGTATCACGCGGTGCCGGCCAACTTCGAATCGGCGATCACCAGCGAGTTGTTGACTCGGCTCGAGTATCAGGGCCTTGCCAACGACACGTTCTCGAAGATGAAGAAGCGCTACGTCGAGATGGGCGGCGGCAGGAGCAACACGCGCTACGGCTGGATCCATAGAAAGGCCTAGCGCGTCGCGATCGGCACCCCGGGTCTGACAGCCCCCCGGACCTCCGGGGGGCTGTCAGACCCCGTCTTCGCGAGAGGGCGCGCTTTCGGCGCGCCCGTCGCCCGAAGGTCATCCGGATGCGGTGGACGTCACTCGGCAGCGATCTCTTTTGCCCGATCGCCGTCTGCCGGCGCCCGGGCGAAATCACACTGTGCGCGCGCGGAGCGACGGGAGAACTCGTCTACCGAGAGTGGAAGAGCGGAGGCTGGGGCGAAGCCCGCTCCTTGGGAGCCCCTGTCGCGCGCGACAGCGAATCGGGTCGCACGATGCCGGTCGAGTGGCCACTGGCCGGGTGCAGCGGCGACGCGACGCGGATCGACCTGTTTGCGCGGAGTCCCGACGGCGACCTGCTGTATATGACCGTGAGGGGAGACACGTGGGGGACGTTCGAGCGCCTCGGAGCGCCGGCGACGACGCGCGGCGGCGTTGCGGTTCCGCTCGGGCTCGTCACGGCGCCGGCGGCCTGCAGCTCGGGACCCGATCGCATCGACGTCCTGGCCGTTGGGCAAACCGGAGAGCTGCTCCACACCGTGTGGGATGGTTCGGGCTGGAGCGGCTTCGAGTCGCTCGGCGTTCCCGCGTTACAGTGCGGCGACACTCAGCGATCGGTCCCTCTGTCGGGACCTCTCGCGGCCTGCGCGGGTGGCGATCAGCACATCGCCGTGTTCGTTCCAGGCACGCGCGGTGATCTGATCATGAAATGGTGGGACGGAACGGCGTGGAGCGAGTTCGTCTCCCTCGGGTGGCCCGAGGCGCCGGACGAGATTTACCCCGCCATCATGCTTGCCGCGCCGCTCACCGGCCCGCCGGCCACGTGCAGCTGGGGACCTGGCCGCATCGACGTCTTCGCCCGCGGCTCGGGCGGCGAGGTGCTCCACAAGTCGTGGGACGGGCACGACTGGAGCCCCTTCGTCTCGTTGGGCATGCCCGTGAGCATGGATCCCGAGCCCGAGCCTCTGGCCTCCACCGGAGCGATCGCGGCCTGCTCGTGGGGCCCGAACCGCCTCGATGTCTTCACTCGCGCGGTAGACGGGAACCTGTATCACGCCTGGTGGGACGGAAGTTGGACCCATGACTGAACCGAGCGTGGCTCGTCAGTAGCCGGCGCAGGTGAGTCGTCCGGGTGTTTCCGCCATCGCGGCCCGGAAGGCGTCCGCGATCACCCGGTGCCCTTTGTCCGTCGGGTGCCCATCGGGGATCGGCGCCACGAAGCTCGTCCAGGATCAGGCCCCGCCGCCCTTCGAAGGCCTCGTGGATATCGACGATCGTGGCGTTGAACGGTCGCGCGACGGTCGCGAGCACGTCGTTGAGCAGCTGCACGACGAGACCGGCACCGGGGATCAGCTCGTCGATCTTCGGGACCTCGTAGAGGTTGCTGACGAAGACCCGCGCGTGGCGGAGATGGGGATCCGCGCAGATCGTCGTGAAGACGCCGGCCATGTTCGTAGCGAACGCGGTGAGGACCTTCATCACGGCCGCCGGGTCGGTCGGGTCCGGGTTGTCGAGCAGCGTGAAGAGATCGTTGCCGCCGACCGTGATCGTGATCACGTCCGGGCGGAAGCCCACGCGGCGCGGGCCGGGAAGCGCCTGCGGGAGCTGATGGAGAAGGACGTTCTCACTGGTCGCCTCGCTCACGGCGGCGTTGCTCAGGTGGGTGTCGCTGAAATCGTCGATCGCGCCGGAACGGTAAAGGAGATAGACGTACCCGTTCGTCTGCGGCATCGCGCCACGGCCGGCCGCGATGCTGTCGCCCAGCGCCATGTAGCGGGTGTGGCTTCGCGCGTCCACCCACCAGTGCTCGGCTCTGGCGAGCGCGGGAAGAGCCAGGAGTGCGATAGCGACGAACACGAGGAACAGCGGCCGGCACGCGGAGTGGGGTAGGGACCTCCGTCGATCCATCGTCGTATCCTCCGTGGGAAATGTTGTCGACATGTGGTGTCTCGAACTCTCGGCTCGGGGATGGCCGCCTTGCCGCTACCCTCGCCACTTCTCCCAGCACCCGAGGGCCGCCGCAAGAGGCACGGCGAACCGGAGGCTCGGGATATGATCGGGCTAGACCCTGATGGACGTGCCGCCGACCGTGGATCAGGATGTGCTCATCGCCATCGGCGCCAGCATCATCGCGGCCTCGGTGTTCGCGTTGCTGGCCCGGGTCATCCGTCAGCCCTTGATCCTCGGCTACATCGTCGCGGGCGGCGTCCTGGGACCGCACATTGGACTCGGCGTCGTCACCCACGACGCGAGCATCGAGTTCATCTCCGAGCTGGGGCTGATTCTGCTGCTCTTCATCATCGGGCTCGAGATCAGCCTGCCGAGCATCATCCAGACCGGGCGCACCATCGTGGTCAGCGGCCTCCTGCAATTCCCGATCAGCGTGGGCCTGGCGTGGCTGGTCTTCGGCCCGCTCACGGCGGCGACCGGCGGCGCCTACGACCGCCTGTACCTGGCGACGGCGCTGAGTCTCTCTTCGACGCTCATCGTGGTCAAGCTGTTGTACGACAAACTCGAGATGGCGACCCTGGCCGGGCGGATCACGCTCGGGATCCTCATCTTCCAGGACCTGTGGGCGATCGCCTTCCTGGCGCTGCAGCCCAGTCTGCACGCGCTCCGGCCGGTGCCGCTGCTGGCTTCCCTCGGCTCCGGCGTGGGGCTGGTGGCGACGGCGGTTGTCCTGTCACGGCTGGCGCTGCCCCGGCTCTTCCGCGCGGTGGCCCGATCGCCCGAGCTGATCCTCATCACCGCCATCGCCTGGTGCTTCCTGGTCGCCGGGACCGCCGGCCATCTCGGGCTCTCGAAGGAGATGGGGGCGCTGATCGCGGGGATGGTCATCGCCGCCTTTCCCTACGGCGTCGAGGTCGTCACCCGGCTATCCGGCGTCCGCGACTTCTTTCTGACCCTGTTCTTCGTCGCGCTGGGCATGAAGATGCCGGTGCCCTCGACGCGCCTGCTCCTGCTGACGGCGGCGCTGGCCGTGTTCGTGGCGGCGAGCCGGATCCTGGTCATGTTCCCCATCTTCATGCTGTTGCGGCTCGACACGCGAACGGCCGGCGTGGTGGGCATCAACCTCGCCCAGATCAGCGAGTTTTCCCTCGTGATCGTCTCCCTGGGCGTGGCCTATCACCACGTGAGCCAGGAGATCGCCTCCCTCGTGCTCTACACGCTGCTCTTCACGGCGGTCGCCGCGACCTACGCGATTCTCTTCAACCACGCGATCGCGACGACCGTGGCCCGCGCGCTCGGCGCGGCCGGGCTGCCCCGGTGGTGGGGCCGGCAGGGGCCGGGAGAGCCGGCGGCGACCACGGGCCCGGTGCCCGACCTGTTCTTCCTGGGCGTCTCCCGCGAGGGGCTGGCCTTCCTCAAGCACCTCGACCTCGAGCGGTCGCCCTTGAAGCATAGGATCGTCGCCATCGACTTCAACCCGGAGACGCTGGAGCGGCTCCAGGCCGAGGGGATCGTGTGTCACTACGGGGACATCGGCAACGCCGACACCCTACGTCACGCCGGCATCGAACGCGCGGCCGTCGTCGTGTCCAGCATCTCCGACTGGTTCCTGAAGGGCACCGACAATTTCCGTCTGCTGCGGCAGGTGCGCGCGATGGCGCCCCGCGCGCGCGTCATCGTCACGGCCGACACGCTCGCCGCCGCCGAACGGCTCTATGCGGAGGGCGCCGACTACGTCCTGGTCCCGCCCGCGCTGGCCGCCGAGCATCTCTACGAACTGCTGGCGCCGAGCGGCCCCCAGGCTCTGGCCGAGGCCCGGCAGCGCCAGGCGGCGGCGCTCGGGAAGTCAGGCGTGCGGCCGGGGCGCCGCAAGGAGGCCGGTCCGCCGCCAGGCCAGCCGGGTGCCGTATAATACGCGACCGTGTCGACACGCCCCCGTCGAGAATCCCGGCCGCTCCTCATGGCGGCCGTCGCGCTGCTCCTGCTGGCCTCGCCTCCGCTCCTGGCCATCGCGCAAGCGAACTTCACGGTGACCTATCGCGTCGAGCGCACGGAGGCCCAGCGGGTCGAGCTGGCGGGCAACGTCCGCAACGTCGGCGGCATCGACGCGGTGGACGTGTACGTGACCGCGGAGGCGCTCGACGCGTCGGGCAAGGTGCTGGCCCGCGGCATCGCGTTCGTGGCCGCGTCCCTCCCCGCGCGGGGCGAAGCCGACTTCAGCGCGCGCGTGCCCAACGTCCCCGGGACGACGAGCTTCAGGGTCGGCGTTTCGAACTTCCGCGTCGGGCTCCGGCGCAGCGAGTCGCCCTGAGGCGCGGCGGGCGCGCCCTCGGGGCCTAGAGAAAGCGGCGGCCGGCGCGCTCGTCGGGCGGCTCGAGCCCGAGCGCGACGAGCTTGCGATCGACGTAGCTCTTGTAGGCCTGCCGGATCTCGGCGTTGCCGACGCTCTTGAGCCCCCAGTGGATGAACTTCGGAACGTTGCGGGAATCCGAGCGCCCGAACATGTCGAGCGCCGCCGGATACCATTTGAGGAGCAGGCGCCGGACCAGCTCGCGCCCCCGGCGGTCGCTCACGATCTCGCCGAGGAAGTAGTAGCCCATCTCCGAGTGGCCCAGCTCGTCACGCTCGACCGTCGCCGACATCTTCGCCAGCGGCCCATAACTCGACTCGCGCCAGTCGCGCGCGTGGAACGCGCCATTGAGGTCCACGAAGAAATGGAAGAAGGCGTCGTCCGCCCACGTCTCACGCGGCAGGTGGAAGGCGTAGTGGGCATACGGGACGTCGCGCAGGGCGAAGTCGTGCTGGAGACCGACCGCCACACGGTGGAACATGATCGCGTGCTTGAGCTCTTCGGCGAGGTACTCGGCCTTGAGGAGCTTTGCCTCCGCGGTCGGGAAGAGCGCCTCGGCGATGTCCAGACACGTCGCCATGAAGCCGAGGAAGCTCTTGTTGCCCGCCCGTTCGCCCTCGTGGCGCAGCATCTTGATCAGGAGCTCTTTGTACTCCTCGGGCAGGGCTTCACCCTCGTCGAAGCGATAGGTCGGCCGGCTCACCTGGCACGCGAGCTGGGGCAGGGGATCGCCTTTGGCGTACGCCTGACGCCAGAAGGGCCAGCGGCCGGTACGCCCGCGGCGCTCGGCGTCCTCGATCACGCTCATCTCGCTCGGCAGTCCGTCCGCCATCGTCCCCTCGCTCAGTCGGCAAAGCGTCGCCGCGCGGCCTGCCAGCGCGGGGCGTCGAGCTGGTGGGTGGTCTCGGACTGGTGGCCGCACGGGCAGCCGAGCAGCCCCGACGCGTAGAGGTCGAACTGCTCGGCGACCAGCTCGGCGGCCATCCCCGGCAGGAGCCGGTCGCCCACGTTGCCGACCATGCGACCGCAGCCGCCACAAAGGAGGCGATAGTAGGTCCCGTAGGCCGCCGGCACGTCCAGCGTGATCCCCACCGTCGCGTATGCCCGCCGGATCTCCTCGAGGATCTCGCTCACGGCGCGATTCTACCCGCGCGGCCGGCCGAGCGCGAGGAGCGTATAATCGGCCCATTCGTTCGACGGGTCGGTAGAGACACCCGGAAAGGAGAGGGTGATGGCCATTCAGACGGGCGCAACCGCGTCAACCACCCCCGAAGCTCGAACGACGGCGCTCTATCAGGAGGGTCTGATCGCGGGCTTGATCGGCGCCGCCACCGTCGCCCTCTGGTTCCTCATCCTCGACTCGCTCAGCGGCCGGCCGTTGCACACGCCCGCGGTGCTCGGCACCGCGCTCTTCCGACATGGCGCGCCGACGCCCTTGACCGATGTGCTGCCCGATCTCGAGATGGTCCTCATGTTCACCTGGGTCCACGGCCTGGTCTTCGTGGCCATCGGCGGCATCGTGGCGCGCCTGCTCGCGCTCGCCGAGCGGCAGCCGAATATCGGCTTCGGTATCCTCATGCTCTTCGTGTTCTTCGAGTTCGGCTTCGTCGTCGCCGCGATGTTCTTCGCCGAGCCGATCCTCCGCGCGCTGGCGTGGCCGGCTGTCCTCGTCGCGAACCTGCTCGCGGCGGCGGCGATGGGCGGCTACTTCTGGCTGCGGCATCCCAATCTCAGGGTGCAGCCGTAAGTCGGGTATACTGACGAGGCCCGACCCCGTCGTCTAGCTAGGCCAAGGACGCGACCCTTTCAAGGTCGAGATCGCGGGTTCGAATCCCGCCGGGGTCACCATCATTTAGTAACCGACCCGTTCGCCTTCACGTTCGAGGGGCTCGCCGTCGCGAAACCCACCGACAATGGCTCGCGGGCTAGGCACCAGCCGATGCCCGAGTACCTCGACCGTCTCGACATCATGATTGCGGAGATCGAGCGCGAGTTCGGCGCGTGAATGTGGCGGGGGCAGGGGAGCCCCGCTCTGGCCCTGCGTGCGGCCAGTTTTCTGGCTCGGGCCGCTAACGCCTCAAATGCCCCTCGCACGTGCCGCCGTTAACGTCGCTATTCGTCCCGTCTGGGCAGAGAGTCCCGGACCACACCACATTCCTGACGTTGGCCTCGGCAAGCTTCGCGCCGATGAGGTTCGCCCTCGCGAGATTGGCACCTTTCAGGTTGGCGCCCATCAGGTTGGCCCCGGTGAGGGTGCTGCGGGCAAGGTTCGTGTCCTTCAGGTTAGAGCCGCTGAGATCGGAGCCGTTCAGGTAGGCCCCGGCGAGGTTGACTCCTTTGAGGTCGCAGCCGGCGAGCGTCTTCCGGCACCCGAAGTCCTTGATGGGTCGCCACAGCACTGCATGATATTCGGTAGCGGTAGAACTATAGCCGGCGACCTGGCCGCCGTAGTTCACCGCCACGGCAAGGCTAAAGCCGCCACCGAGGGTCCCGAGATCGACCATCCCGCCGGCCCGCGTCCAGGAGAACGCATGATCAGAGAAGCGGCTGTACCCTACCACCTGCCCACTGCTGTTCATCGCCGTGGCACTGCTGTAAGTCTGACCGCTGAGTGTGCCGAGATCGACCATCCCGTCTTCGGGCGTCCATAGGAAAGCATGGCCGGCAGGACCATTGCCGATGTCGCTATTGCCGGCGACTTGGCCTCTGTCGTTCACCGCCACGGCCGAACTCAGGTTGCCACCAGGGAGCGTACCGAGATCGACCATCCCGCCGGCCCGCGTCCAGGAGAACGCATGGATGGCTCGGTTGCCAATAGTGGTACTCGACCCGACGACCTGACCGCTGGTGTTGACAGCATAGGCGTAGCTCTGGCTGCCGCCGAGGGTGCCGAGGTCGATCATCCCTTCCGCCTGCGTCCAGGAGAACGCATGCGTCTCGATATCGCCGGCGGTCGCGCTGTAGCCGACGACCTGGCCGCTGGCATTGACCGCCCTGGCCTCGCTCCTCAGACCACCGAGGGTCCCGAGATCGACCATCCCGCCGGCCCGCGTCCAGGAGAACGCATGAAATTCGAGGTTGCTATCGGTAGGGAAACTCGTGCCGACGACTTGGCCCACGTCGTTCACCGCCACGGCCTGACTAAACCAACCGCCGAGGGTGCCGAGGTCGATCATCCCTTCCGCCTGCGTCCAGGAGAACGCATGCGCTTCGACATCGCCAGGGGTGAAACTCTCGCCGACGACCTGGCCCATGTCGTTCACCGCCATAGCATCGCTGTAGGTGCCGCCGAGGGTGCCGAGATTGATCATCCCGCCTGCTGGCGTCCACGAGAATGCACGGAATCTGTCTTGTGGCATGAGGCTGAGCCCCACGACTTGACCGCTGACGTTCACCGCTGCGGGAGTGCTAAAGCTTACATTGGCGCCGCCGAGGGTACCGAGATCGATCGGGACGAAGAATATTCTGTCCGAAGGTCCCGCGTCTCCCGCGACCGCGGTGAAGAGAACCGTGAGCACCAGCACGAAAACGGACGGGACGACGCGGAAGCAAGGATGCATGGGACGCCTCCACAGAACGATGAGTGCTCTCGTATCACAGAGCGCCGCCGTGTCAACATGCAAAGATTCGCATAGGCCGTTCGCTCCCCCGCCGCTTCCGGGTCACCCAGCTGGGCAGCCGCCTCGGCCACCACGCCCCCCGAAGGTCGCCTCTCAGCTGGCCCCACCGCTTGTCTTGGTACGAGGAGCGGATCCACGTGGACTGCGGCTATCGCCGAGCATCATCAGGATGGTCCCGGCTCTCGGGGGACGCAGTCCTCCAGGAAGTAGTGGTCGGTCCAGGGGTCCAAGCGGCGGATCGCAGCGCGGGCCGCCTGGCAGACCTCGCGCGTGGGGTAGACCAGCTGGCCGTCGGGCTCGAAGTGGCGCGCCTGCCCGTTAGAGCCTGGCGCCACGACCGAGAGGTAGAGCGTGAACACCCAGAGGAGTTGCATGCTTGAACGTCCCTTTGCCTCAGACCCGACCGAGCAACAGAAGTGCCAACCCGCGGACGTGAAACCTGTCGGGCTCCAGTGCTTGATCCGAATCGAGAATCGGTTATCTGGAAATACGGGGCTGCACGCAGGGTGTGAAGCGAATTACCGAGATTCTGCAGGAAGGTAGCTAGAGGACCGCGAACCGTTTTCACGGTTGCCGAACCTGGTCGTTGGTACACCGCTCTGGTACACTCGCGGCCTCACGCGATGAAGACGGCACTGTGCGATCGGCTCGGCATCGACTACCCGATCTTCTCGGTGGGCTTCGGCGCCGCCGCGACGGCCGAGCTCGCGGCCGCCGTCTCCAACGCCGGCGCGTGCGGCGTTCTCGGGACAGCCGGCCTGTCGCCGAACTGGATTCGGCGGGAGCTCCAGCGGCTGCAGAAGCTGACGAGCCGACCGTTCGGAGTCAACGTCATCCTGGCGATCCGGCGAGAAGGAGTCATCGAGGCGTGTCTCGACGCACGGCCGCCGCTCCTCGTCCTGTTCTGGGGCGACGCGACTCCGTGGATCGATGAGGCACACCGTCGCGGCGTCAAAGTCTTCCTTCAGGTGGGTTCCGTCGACGAAGCGAGAGCGGCCAGCGCGGCCGGAGTCGACGGCATCATCGCGCAGGGCTTCGAGGCCGGCGGGCATGTCAAGGGCCGAACGTCTCTCGCAGCGCTGCTGCCTGCCGTGGTGGAAGCCGTGCGACCGGTTCCCGTCGTCGCGGCCGGTGGCATTGCCAACGGCGCCGGTATCGTCGCGGCGCTGAGCCTCGGTGCGCAGGGCGTCTCCCTCGGCACGCGATTCGTCGCCAGCGAAGAAGCCAACGTTCCCCGGGCGTACAAGGAGCGCATCGTCGCAGCGGCCGCGGACGAGACCGTCTACTCCGAGCTGTTCGACATCGGATGGCCGAACGCACCGCACCGAACGCTCAAGAACAAGATCGTCGAAGAGTGGGAAGCGGCCGGCCGACCGCCGGCCGGCAAACGTCCGGGTGAAGGAACCGCGATCGGAAAGGTCGTTCGCGGCGAGACGACGATCGATGTCCCGAAATACGGCGCGGCGATGCTCACCGCGGATTTCAAGGGCGACCCCGATTACGCGCCGCTGTGGGCCGGCGAGTCCTGCGGCCTCGTCCACGACATCAAGCCGGCCGCGGAGATCGTGCGCGATCTCGTCCGCGAGGCCCAGGACGCGATGTCAGCGCTCAACGCCAAGTCGTGAGTCTGATTCTCCTGGGTCGGCGCCGAGCCTTCCTGCCTTACACGCTCTTGGCCTTGAGGCGGAGCTCTTGGCCTTGAGGCGGAGATTGTCGGTCAGTCGGCCGATCTCCGCGACGTAAGTCTCCAGGGCCTCGACCGCTTCTGCGCGTCCGCGCTGCAGACGATCGACCTCGGCTTGAAGCCGCGTCATCTCGGCCTCCAGCCGGCGCGCGTCTTCCTCGGCCGACCTGAGACGCCGCCGCAAGCCGTCGCGCTCCTCGAAGACCGAGGGGATGGCGCGAATCAGCTCCGCTCCCTCATGCATCCATTGGTCGATTTGCTGCGTGACCGTGGCGGTCGCTTCGGTGATCTCCATGGTCGCGCCTCCTTGAACTGGCTGAGTCGATCGGGTGGGAGTCGTCGCGGGTGAATCCGCCCTCACCGTGATGGGGACGATCACGACAGAATGATGCCGGAGGTCTTCCCAGTAGTCGGGAGGATGTCGGCGGTCGGTTCGTCGGCGATCCGGTTCGCGCCCCTGATCCCGTTGGCGCCGCTCGCGTCGTCGGCGGTCCCGCATGACGCGCACCCGCGGATCGTTGAGAAACTGCTTGCTCACTCGGACCAACGTATCTTGCTCGTTCTTCGCGACGATCGCGAGGAACCGAACCAGATCGTCCCGCAGCGCGGGTGTCCCAACCTCGCGCGTGGCTCCCGTCGCGATGGGTCACGCCCTCGCGTAGGACAGTCGACGAACCTTGTCCATGTTCTTGCCCTCGATGCGGATGAGCCGGGTTGGACCCTCGCGCCGCGGGGAGTGAACGTCGCCTTCGTTGTAGACGTGCGCCATGCCCGGCTTGAGCGTGTAGCTCCTGGCGTGGCGGACCCTGCCCGGCGTGTTCTCGCCCGCGGGCTCGACGAGCGCCCAGTCGCTCATCACGGTCTCGCCACGCGCCTGGCCGTAGATCGCCCAGGACGGACCGTGATCGTGCGGCTCGCTCTCCTTGGCGCCCTTGTAGACATGGGCGAGGATGCAGAAGCCGAGCGCGGGATCCTCGTACAGGATCTTGCGCTCCGGCACCTCGTCGCCGAGGTGTGTGGCGATGAACGCCGAGTCCTTCAGGACGTCCTGGACGAGGGCGCACACCTCTTGGCGACCCCTGGGACCGGAGTCCTCCGTCAGGATGCGCTGACAGGCAGTCGCGAACTGCTCGAGGGTATACCCCATGGAGCCGACCTCCTCGCTCGCCGGGCATTTTCTCCGAGGTACACGTTCGCGGCAAGGGCGGAAACTTCTGGACTCGAATGGCCCCGATGCGCTAGCTCTGACCCTAGAGTGTGGTCCTTCGGCCTGGCCGGGATCGCAGTCACGATCGTCCTGCTCACGGGGTGCGCCCGACCGCGCGCCGTCGTCGCCCCGCTCCCACCGCCACCTCGCATCGGTTACGAGGAGACGGGCCTCGCGTCCTGGTACGGTAACCCGTTCCACGGCCGGCGAACGGCCAACGGCGAGGTGTATGACATGACGGAGCTCACCGCCGCACACCGAACGCTGCCCTTCAACACGTGGCTGATCGTCGAGAACCTGAACAACCGCCGCGCCGTCGAGGTGCGGGTCAACGACCGGGGACCCTTCGCCGGCGGGCGCATCCTCGACCTCTCCTACGCTGCCGCACGGGTCCTCGACGCGACTGGGCAGGGTGTGGTCCCCATCCGGCTGCGCGTCATCAGCGGGTCGGCGCCTGCACCGACGTCGCGCGACCGCGCCTATACGGTCCAGGTGGGGGCGTTCAGCGCGGAAGAGCGAGCCATCGCGCTCCAGCGCGAACTTGGTCGGACAGGTGCTCGGGCGAGCGTCCAGCGGGCGGACGTCGGTGGACGCACGGTGTACCGCGTGCGGGTCGGACGCTTCGCCAGCCACGGCGAGGCCGCCACGACTGCGCGGCGACTCGCCGCGAGCGGCTACACCGTCATCGTCGTGGGGCCCTGATCCCGCAAGCCTCAGAGGCTCGGTGACCCACTTGTCCACCGTTATCCACAATCGAGGCTGGGGCGAAAAAAAATGGATTGACGGGGTCTTAGGCATCGCCTACCCTCCAGCCCTATCGTGCGGTTGGATGCTCAGGGGGTGCCGATGCGGCTGGCAGACAACCCCCGACGCCGACCTGAGTGGGGGGCCGGAAGAAGATGTCCGCCGGGGACGCGACGACCGATTGTGTCCCGACCATCCTGAGAACTGCTCAAATCCTCGACCTCGTCGCATGCGGACAGCGTGCGGACCTCCGGGCGCCTTTGCTGATCCGGGGCGAAGCCGGCGTCGGCAAGGACATCCTGGCCCGCCTCATCCACGCCGCCTCGGCGCGTCAGGCATACTCTTTCATTAAGGTGAACTGCGCGGCTCAACCGGCCGACCGTGGCGAGGCCGACTTATTCGGCCATGAGAGGGAGGCGTCGCCCGTGGCGATCCGGCGGCGGCTCGGGAGCTTCGAGTTCGCACACCACGGTACGATCTACTTGGATGAGATCGGGGCCTTGCCGCGCGCCCTGCTTCCCAAGCTCGCGCACGTGCTGCGTACCGGGGAGATCTCGCGCACCGGCGGCGGCGAGAGCCGCCGGGTCGATGTGCGCGTCATCGCCTCCACCATGCGGGGCGTCGACCCCGGAGGCCGCGACGACCTGTGGCACGAGCTACACGGTCTCCACGCGGCGGAGATCTCCATTCCTCCGCTGAGGCAACGAACGGACGAGATTCCCGTGTTCGCGTCGTTCTTTCTCGAGCAATTCAATCGCCGGTACCGGCGCGATGTCCAGCTGCGCTCTGACGTGCTGGCCACGTTCAGGGCGCGCCCGTGGCCTGGGAATATCCGCGAGCTCGAGGAGGCAGTTCACCGGCTTGTCGTCGGTGATGCGATGTCTCCGGTTCACTGACCGAATGCCCCGCTGGGACTTCAGGCCTCACGGCACCATCGTCGACGAGGAAACCTTCGGTCGGGTCACCGAGCTCGAGACGCGCCAGGCTGCGCGTCTGCAGTATGCAGTCTCCATGCTGACGATTCACCAGAGCCCCGACGGGTCTGTCGCCGACCAGGCCGACGTCTCCGAGCAGCTGGCGGAGGTGGTCAGCCCAGTCGTTCGAAGCACGGACCTCATCGCGGTCATGCCCTCGGCCCCCGCTGTTCGGGTTCTGCTCGTCGGGGGAGAACTGGAAGACCTCCGCTCCATCGTTCAGCGCATCATCGCGGAAGTCAGCTACCATCGATCCGGCGAGCAGCGCGCGCTCGTGGTGTCGATCGGCGGAAGCTCCTTTCCCGCCACGGCCACCAGCTCTCGCGAACTCCTGCTTCAGGCCGACACTCTGGCGGAAGAGGTCCGCCAGGAGCAGGGTCACGACTCGACGTATCGGCTGCGCGAGCGTCCAGACACCTCCTAACACCGCTACCCCCCACGGGGGGCCCAGTCGAAGGTGAGGATCTGCACGCGGTAGCCGGCCGCCTGGGCCGTCCTCGCCTGGAAGAAGGCGTGGTTCCTTGGAGGAACGTCGCCGAGCACCCAGACGCTCGAACGCCCCACGACTTGGCCAGCGCCGTCGAGCCGCTCGATCTCGAGCAGCATCCGGGAGGCTCTCATATCCGTCTTGTTGTTGATGTAGCCCTCGATCACGGGACCCCGGGCGCTCTGCGTCACCTGCCACTCGATCGTGAAGTACCGCTGAAGACTCTCGGCCGCATAGGTCTGCGCCCACGCCCGACCGCCGCCGACCAGCAGCACCGCGACCGCCACCGAGACGAGTGTTCGACGCATCGCTGTCCCTCCTCGAGCTGTTGAAACGCGCATCCTTTAATAAACGGCGGAACCCGGGCCCCGGGTTCCGCGTTGTCCACGCGGAGGCGAGCCGTGATCCAGCGACTCGGGGCGTTCCCGTTGCTCTTCGTACTCCTCGCCGGGGCGGGCGACCCGCCCAAGTTTCAGGCCGAGCTCCAGCGCTACCGGGAGGCGCTCGGGCCGATCTGCCGCACCGGCGTCAGGCCCGAGATGCTCGAGCGCTACCGTGAGGCCGCCGCCGCGCTCGAGGCGGCCAACTACGGCGGCGGACAGGACAACAACTTCTGGGGTTTGAAAACCCCGGAGCGAGTGTGGCTCGAGTGCTTCCAGTCGCCGGGTGACATGCGCTGAGGGGCGCGCGCCGGCGCTATTCGACGCGTCTGACCGCGTAGCCCTTCCGTTCCATGCAGCGGTTGAGCCGCGTGCGGTCCACCCGCTGCTCGGCCGTGAGTCCAAAGACGCTCGGGTCGAGAGACTCGCTCCGACAGGTCGCCAGGTCATGGTCGAGGCGCGCCGGCGTCGCGCCCTTCTTCTCGTACGCCCACTGCCCCGTCGTCGCGCAGGCTGTGACGAGCCCGACGACCGCCAGCGCCGCGGCGACACGCCGCCTCATTGGATCACCCGGTCGGCCCGCGTGAGCAGGGAAGGCGGGATGGCGAGGCCGAGCGCTTTCGCCGCCCGGAGGCTCACCACGAGCTCGAAGCGTGTCGGCCGCTCCACGGCGAGGTCGCCGGGCCGCGCGCCGCGGAGGATCCGGTCGACGAAGCCCGCCACCCGGCGAAACGCCTCGATCCAAGTCGGACCGTAGGCCAAGAGACCGCCGGCGTCCACAAACTCGGCGAGGGGATACACCGCCGGGAGCCGGTGCTTTGCCGCAAACGCCGCGAGCTCGCGGCGCCGCGCCACCGTAACCGTGTCGGCCAGCACGACCAGGGCGCCCGCGTCTTCGCCCTTGAGCCTGTGGAGCGCCTCTCCGAACTCGGCGTCTTCACGGAACTCGACCGGGACTAGCGCGACGCCGAGCGTGCGCGCGGCGGCGTGCATCGCCTTGAGCTCGAGGGCGGCGGTCGGGTTGGACGGGTTCCACAGCACGGCGACGCGCCCGGCGCGGCCCACCGCGTGCGTCAGCAGCTCGAGGCGGCGCCGCGCGAGCTCGGGGACGAAGAGGCTCACCCCTGTGAGATTGCCGCCCGGGCGGCTTGCGCTCGCGACGAGCCCGTTGGCGACGGGATCGTCGGGGGTCGCGACCACGACGGGAATCGTCGTCGTCGCTCGGCGCGCGGCCTCGGTTGCGGACGGGCCCGCGGCCACGATGAGGTGCACGCCGACGCGGAGGAGCTCCTCCGCGTGGCCGGGGAAGAGCTCGAGCTTCCCCTGGGCGTAGCGGTTCCAGATCTTGAGGTTCTGCCCCTCGACCCAGCCGCGATCGTGCAGGCCCTGTCGGAGAACGGGCCCCGACTCGGGCGTGGCCTCGTTGGCGAGGAATCCGATCCATGCGATGCGCTCCTCGTCGGCGTCGGCACGCGGCGCGGCGGCGAGGCAGAGCGAGGCGACCGTGACCGCGACCGCGCGCGTGATCACGCGTCGGGTCTTCGTCACGCCGCGCGTCTTCTCCGCGACCGGGATTTGCAGACTGCGCGGCATGCCGCGAGCCTATCAAAGTGGCAGAAAAATTGATATGATGCCTCGCGAGATGGTGCAGGGGCTGCGAGAGCTGGTGGGGCGCGCGATGGTCGATCCTGACTTCCTCGTCGAGCTGCAGCGCTCACCGAGCCCCCTCCTCGCCCAGTACGAGCTCAGCGACGCCGAGCGCGCGACGATCCTCCAGGCGCTCGTGCGGCTTGCGAAGACACCCGCCCGACAGCGACTCCACGAGTTCCGCAACGCGCTCCTCCGCCGTGTGGCCACCTAGGCGCGCGGGGCGCGACCGGTGCCCGCCGACCTCCTGACGTTTCTGCGGGACGTCCGCCTCTTCACCCGCTTCCGGGAGCCGGACCTGATTGCCCTCGCGGAGAGTCTCCGCGAGCGGCACCTGCGCAAGAACCAGGTGCTCTTCCGCGAAGGCGATCCCGGCGACGAGCTGTTCATCGTCCGCCACGGCAGCGTGCTCGTCTCCAAGGCCATCAAGGGCCGCGTCGAACAGGTGCTCGACCGCGTCCGCCCCGCGGATTTCTTTGGCGAGATGAGCCTGCTCGACGGCTCGCCGCGATCGGCGACGGTCCAGGCCGAGGCCGACGCGACCCTGCTCGCCCTGAACCGATCGGGCCTGCAGCGCCTCACCGACACCAACCCGCACGCAGCCGCGGCGTTCTTCTCCGCGATGGTCAACGTCTTCATCGAGCGGCTCAGGCGTTCGACCCACCAGGTCGCCGAGGCGACACGCTGGGGCCTGGAGGCGACGGGCCTCGACGTGGAGTCGCGATGACCGAGCGGCCCGCGCCCGCGAGGCTCGAGCTTCTCGTCCGCCACGACGACGAGAGCTTCGAGGTCCGCGAGGTCGGCAGCTCCCTCGCCTTCGTCCAGTCGCGCCCCCGACGCGGGCTCGACGGGTCCTTCGAGGTCTCCGAATTCGCGTCGCGCGTGGCGGGTGAGCAGGGGTTCGTCCTCAAGAACGCCGCGACCGAGCGGTTTCTCGTGCTCTCGGAGCCGGAGAAGTTCCTCTGGGAGCACATGGACGGCAACACGTCGCTGCAGGAGCTCGCCACCGCCTACGTCCTGCGATACGGCGAGTTCGACTTCGACATCATTCCGAACCTGATCCGCAAGCTCCAGCGCGCTCAGCTCCTCACGCTCGAGCCGAAATCGCGCCTGCGCCAGGCCCTCGCACGGAATCGGCGCCAGCGCGCGGCGAAGACCGTCGAGACGATGCTCATGGGGCTCGAGCGCATCAAGATCGCGAGCCGCACGGTGCAGCCCTTCTTCCAGCGCCTCCACCGCTGGGGTGGCTTCGTCGTGTTCACCCGCGCGGCGGCCGTCTCCTGTCTGGCGCTCGGCGTCCTCGGCGGCGTCGCGGCGGTGGCCCTCCTGCGCGAGCTGGACGACATCTTCTCGGGCTTCGGGGGCCATGCCCTGCTCGGCGTCCTCGTCGTGAAGCTCCTCTTCTTCGGCAGCGTCGCCCTCCACCAGGTCGTCCACGGCCTCGCCTGCGTCCACTACGGTCGCCGCGCCCGCGAGTTCGGCTTCGCGTTCCTGCACGGCTTCGTGCCGACCTTCTACGTGGACGTGACCGACATCTTCATGGCGAGCCGGCGGGCCCGCGTCGTGACGGCGGTGTCGGGCACGCTCGTCCACCTGGTGCTCGGCGCCGTCTGGTTCCTCATCGCGGCGCAGGCGCCCGTGGGGAGCTTCACGCAGGCGTTCGCGGCGGCGTCGGGCATCATCCAGTGGCAGGCGCTGGCGATCTCGCTCTATCCCTTCTGCTTCGTCGAGGTGGACGGCTACCACGTCTTCGTCGACCTGCTGGGCGTGCCGACGCTCAAGCACGACGCGCTCTCCTACGCGGCGGCGCTCCTCGGCGGGCGGGCGCGGCTTCGCTGGGGGCGGCTCGAGGGGCTCTGGCTCGCCTACGTCGCCCTCTCGACGCTCTCGATCGCGGCGTTCCTCGCCTTCAACGTCTGGCTCATCGTCCGCGCAATCGCCTGACGCTCAAGCTCCCACATCCGACAGGAGCGCCTCGATCGCATCGGCGATCGCGCGCGCGTGCCGCCCGTCGGCGGGCGGCGGCGTCCCGAGCGCGTCGAGCGCTCGGACCTGGGCCTCGGGGGGCAGCGCCGCGAGCCGCGCCTGGGCGCGCGCGCGTAGCTCATCGCCGAGAAGCCCCGCGAGCTCCACGACCGCGGTAAGGGCGGCCGTGGCGCGGGGGCCACGCCCGCCCGCGGCCGCGAGCGTCTCGGCGAGCGCGCGGCGGAAGCTCTCGGAGACGCGAATCCGGTCCCGCTCGACGAGGATCAGGTCGCGCGTGACGGCGCCCCACTCGAGCGCGATCGCGCGCGCGACGTCCTCGATCGCGGGCGCGAGCGGCGCTCCGCTCCCCGCAGCGACCGCCGCCGCGACGCCCGCCCGAATGTCGGGCGCGATCGGCCGTGCCAGACCCTCGGCCGCCGCCGGCTCGAGAACGCGTAGCAGGTCTCCCGCGGGCGAGAGGAGCAGGTGATCCTCCAGCGGACGGCCGAGGGCCCAGAGCGAGCAGAGGACGCCCTCGGAGACGTCGCGCACGCGTTTCGGCGCGTGACGCGCGACGGACTGCCAGTCCGGCCGGTAGTACGCCGCGCCGCGGAAGACCACCTTCTCCACGCGGCCGCGACGCTGGACGTAGAGGCCCTCGGCGCCGAAGAGACGCTCGTGGGGCGCGGGCGTCCAGACGAGCGCGCCGGCCATAAACGCCGCGAGCGGATCCTGGGCGTCCGCGGGCTCGTAACGGAACGACTCGAGGAGCGCGAGGAAGAGCTGCTCGGTGGGGTAGGGGCCGCGATAGGCGAGCCGGGCCGCGCCTTGTTCCCGGGCGAGCTCGGCGATCAGATTCAGCACGGCGGTGCCGCCCCCGGGCGGCAGGCGCGCGGGCTCGGCGAGCGACGGAATGCGATCGATACGCGCCCAGTCGAGCGCCTCGAAGACGGTGAGGCGCTCGCCCGCCCAGCCGCCGGGTTCCGGAAATCGTTCCGCGCGCCAGAGACGGTCGGAGAGCCCCCACGGTGGAGCCGTCGTCGCGCGCGGCTCGACCGAGAGCCACGAGCCGTCGGGCAGCCGCACCCGCGCGCTCTCGAGCGAACCGTCGCCCGCCCACGCGAGCTCACTCACCGGATTGCCGAGACGATCGAAAATCTTCACGACGCAGGATGATACAATCGAATCGTCGATGCTGATCTGGCAGTCCGCCCTCGAGCTCAGCCACCTCGTGCGGGCCAGGAAGCTCTCGCCGGTCGAGATCGCAAACGCGGTCTTGTCGCGGATCGAGGCGCTCAACCCCACACTCAACGCGTTTTGCCTCGTCGCCGCCGATCGTGCGCGCACCGCGGCGCGCGAGGCGGAGATCGCCGTCACGAAGGGCGAGCCGCTCGGCCCGCTCCACGGCGTGCCCGTCTCGATCAAAGACGTCCTCTTCACGCGCGGGCTCACGACGACGGGCGGCTCGCGGCTCTTCGCCGACCATGTCCCCGACGAGGACGCGATCGCCGTCGCACGCCTGAAGGCGGCCGGCGCCGTGCTCCTCGGCAAGACCAACACGTCGGAGTTCGGCCACAAGGCGGTCACCGAGAACCCGCTCTTTGGCGTGACGCGAAACCCGTGGAACCCCGCGCTCACGCCGGGCGGCTCGAGCGGCGGCGCGGCGGCCGCCGTGGCGAGCGGCTGCGGCCCGCTCGCGCTCGGCACGGACGGCGGCGGCTCGATCCGCATCCCCGCCGCGTTCTGCGGCGTGTACGGCTTCAAGCCCTCGTACGGCCGGGTGCCGGACCGGAGCGGCTTCCCGAGCGGCTTCGCCCAGGTCTCTCACGTGGGGCCCGTCACGCGTACCGTCCGCGACGCCGCCCTGACGCTCGACATCATCGCCGGCGGCGACGACCGCGACCGTCACTCGCTCCCGCGTGAGGCGGGCTCGTACCTCGAGGCGTGCGACGGTGGCGTGAAGGGTCTCAACGTCGCCTGGACGGCCGACCTCGGGTACGCCCGCGTGGACCCGCGCGTCGCCGAGATCGCCGGCGACGCGGCGGCGGAGTTCGAGTCGCTCGGCTGCCACGTCGAGGTCGTCAATCCGGGCTGGGAGGACCCGGAGGAGTTCTTCGGGACGATGATCGCCGCGCAGTTCTACGCCGCGTGGTCGGATCGTTTGCCGGAGGCCGAGGCCCAGATGGATCCGACGCTCGTGAAGTTCATCCGCCGTGGCGGCGGCATCACGGCGCGCGAGTACGCCCAGGCGCTCGGGCGCGTGGACGCGTACTGGCGCGAGGTTCACGCGTTCCTCGAGCGCTTCGACGTCCTGCTGATGCCGACCGTCGCGGTGCTGCCGTTCCCCGCCGGCCAGGCGCCGCCCCGCGAAATCGCGGGCGGGCACGTCTCGGTCCTCGGCTGGATGCCCTTCACGTTCCCGTTCAACCTCACCGGCCAGCCCGCCGCCTCCGTGCCGGCGGGCTTCACCGACGACGGACTGCCGGTCGGCCTGCAGATCGTGGGGCGCCGGCACGCGGACGCGACCGTCCTCGCGGCCTCGGCGGCGTTCGAGGAGGCGCGGCCCTGGAGCACGCGCCGTCCCGCTCTGTGACCTCGCTCCCGTGAGCCCATGACCGATCGCGGGCGCTGGGCGATCGCCGCGAGCGTCCTCTTCGTGACGCTGGCGGTCGTCATCTGGTTCGCCACCACGGATTCGCCGCTCCTCAAATGGCTGATGCGGCTCTACGAGGACAAGCACCTTCTCAAGGAGACGGTGCGATCGTGGGGCTGGCTGGCGCCGCTCGTGTTCATCGCGATCCAGGCGCTCCAGGTGATCATCTCGCCCATCCCCGGCGAGGTGACGGGTCCCGTCGGTGGCGCGCTCTTCGGCACGTTCTGGGGCGTGGTCTACTCGACGATCGGGCTCACGGCGGGCACCCTCTTCTGTTTCTGGGTGGGCCACCGCTGGGGCGAGCCCCTCGTCCGCGCATGGCTCAGTGACCACAACTGGAACCGGATGAATTTTATCCTCGAGGCGGAGGGCGCGATCATCTGCTTCATCCTGTACCTCATCCCCGGGTTCCCGAAGGACATCATCTCGTACCTGTTCGGGATCAGCCCGATGCCCTTCTGGGTTTTTGCCGTCGCCTCGACGGTCGGACGGCTCCCGGGCACCGTGCTCTCCTCGTATTTCGGCGCCCACGTCGCCGATCAGCAGTACATTGGCGCGATCGCGTTCCTGGCGGTCGTCGTCGCGGTGTGCCTCCCGCTCTACTATTACCGGGACCGCATCATGAAGCGTCTCCGCAAGGCCGGCAGCGGCAAGGCCGAGAAAAGCGCTTGACGGGCCGGCGCCCGGCCCGATAGAGTACCCCCACGATGGGCAGGCGGACGACGTGGGCAGGCTACTTTTTCTACTTCGCCGAGGTCTGCCCAGGCGCTCTGACCTAGGACACACAGAGGGCCGCGGGCGGACCGAACGCCCGCGGCGATGCCACCCCAAGGCCGCGGGCGACCTGCCGCGGCCTTCGTGTTTTGCGCGACTCCCACGCGGGGGGCATGAGCCCGAGGAGAAATGACATGATCATCGTACTCAAAGCAGGCTCGTCGGACGCCGAGGTCGAGGACGTATGTGGTCGCATCGAACGGATGGGTTACCGGGCGCACACCATCCGTGGCGAGGTCCGGACGGTCATCGGCGCCATCGGCGACGACCGCGGCAAAGATCGGCTCAAGAGCCTCGAGTCGCTCGAGTGCGTCGAGGCGGTGCAGCCGATTCTCCAGCCCTTCAAATTGGCGAGCCGCGAGGTGCGGCGCGAGGCGACCGTGATTCCGGTGGACGGCGTGCGGATCGGCGGCCCGGAGATCGTGGTGATGGCCGGGCCCTGCTCGGTCGAGTCGCGCGACCAGGTGCTCGAGGTCGCGGCGAAAGTCAAAGCCGCGGGCGCGCGCATCCTCCGCGGCGGCGCCTTCAAACCGCGCACGTCGCCCTACTCGTTCCAGGGGCTGGAGGAGGAGGGGCTCAAGTACCTCGCCGAGGCCAAGCGCGAGACGGGACTTCCCGTCGTCACCGAGGTCATGGAGCCCGACAAGGTGGAGCTGGTCGCCCAGTACTCGGACATCCTCCAGATCGGCGCGCGCAACATCCAGAACTTCTCGCTGCTCCGCCGCGTGGCCGAGACGAAGCGGCCCGTGCTGCTCAAGCGCGGCATGGCCACCTCGATCCAGGAGTGGCTCCTGTCCGCCGAGTACCTCCTCTGCGGCGGCAACGCGAACGTGATCCTGTGCGAGCGGGGTATCCGCACCTTCGAGACCGCGACACGCTTCACCCTGGATCTCAGCGCCGTGCCCGTGGTGAAGAAGCTCTCGCACCTGCCGGTGGTCGTGGACCCGAGCCACGGCACGGGGCACTGGGAATACGTGGAGTCCATGGCCCTGGCGGGGGTGGCGGCGGGCGCGGACGGGCTGATCATCGAGGTGCACCCGCGGCCCGAGGAGGCGCTGTCGGACGGACCCCAGTCGCTCAAGCCCGACCGATTTGCCGCGCTGATCGACCGCGTTCGGCGCGTCGCCCGGGCTCTGGACCGCGATCTCTAAGGGCTATAATCGGGGGGTGCGCATCAGGCTCAGAGGGTTCGGCCGCAAGCGGACCGTCGTCAGCGTGGCTGGCTCGGTCGCGGCACACCTGCTCCTGCTCGCCGTGCTTGTCTGGGTCAAACCGCCGGCGACGGTCATGACCGTGAAGCGGGGCGAGCCGATCTTCGTGGAGCTTCCCGAGGCAGACGAGCGGGCGCAGCGCGGTCTGGCGGCCGCCCGGCCGCCCGAGCGCCCGAAAGCGCTCGAGACACCTCCGGCAGCCCCGCCGGCGCCGGCCCAACCGGCGCCTCCGGCGGTCGCCAAGGCGGCGCCCGTGCCCGAGCCGGCGACGCCGCCCGCTCCGCCTGCGCCACCCGAGGCGCCGGCCCCAGCGCCACCGCCAGCGGTGCAGGCGCCCGCGCCCGCCGGGCCGCCCAAGGAGTTGCCGCGCGAGACTCCGACGGCTGCAGCGCCGAAGGTCGCCGCCGTCCCGCCCGCGCCACGGGAGCCGGTTCCCGACATCCGCAGCCTTTCGCGCGGGCCCGGTGGCGCCGGCGGCTCGGGGGAAGGGTGGGCCGGGATCGAAGGTGACCCCATCCCCCTCGACACCAAGGACAACCGCTACAGCGACTATCTCCTCCGCGTCCGGCGGATGATCACGGCGAAGTGGGTCTATCCTTGCGTGAGGAACGCGTCGACGAGCGAGTGCGAGTACAAGTCGGCCAAGCTCGTGATCGTGTTCGGGATCCTCAAAGACGGCCGGGTGCCGAGGGTGGATGTGGCCGAGCACTCGAACTACGAGATCTACGACGACGTCGCGGTCAGGGCGATCCAGCTCGCCTCGCCATTCCCGCCCGTACCGGCGGAGTTGATGACCGCCGCTCCGGCCGGAAGCGCCGGTATCCGCATCGTCGCTTCCTTTCACTACATCCTCGAGTCATCGCTCACGAACATCCTCCGGTGACGGACGGGAAACGTCAGTCGCCGCGCCCGCTTGCTTGACACCCCACGAGAGCGGCGTGTAGCATGTGCGGTACTCTGGATAGGCTCGTAGCTCAGTGGGAGAGCGCCTCTCTGACGCAGAGGAGGTCGGCGGTTCGAAACCGCCCGAGCCTACCATTCATTCCTGAGAACGAGCGCACCACTGTCTGAAGAAGAGCGACACCTCAAGCTGACCGGCGAGTTCGACTGCGATCCCTCGCCGCTCGCGACGCTCCGCCATTCCACCTCGCATGTCATGGCCCAGGCCGTGAAGCGCCTCCACCCCGGCGTGAAGCTGGCGATCGGCCCCGCGATCGAGGACGGCTTCTACTACGACTTCGCGAAGCCCGTTCGTCGACCTCTGCCGCGGGCCCCACGTGCCCTCGACGGGCCACGTGAAGCACTTCAAGCTCCTCGCGTCCTCGGGCGCCTACTGGCGGGGCGACGAGAAGAACCCGATGCTCCAGCGCATCTACGGCACCGCCTGGCCGACGCAGGAGGATCTCGACAAGCACCTGTGGCGGCTGGAGGAGGCGAAGAAACGCGACCATCGCAAGCTCGGCCGTGAGCTCGACCTCTACGTCTTCCACGACGTCTCGCCGGGCGCGCCGTTCTGGCTGCCCAACGGCTGGACGATCGTCCGCGAGCTCGAGCGTTTCGTGCGCGAGATGCTCGACGCGTGCGGCTATCAGGAGATCTCGACGCCCATCCTGGTCAACAAGAAACTCTGGGAGCAGTCCGGCCACTGGGAGCACTACCAGGAGAATATGTTCCTGGTGGAGTCGGAAGAGCAGATCTTCAGTCTCAAGCCCATGAACTGCCCGGAGTCCACGCTCGTCTATCGCCACGCGCTTCGCTCGTACCGGGACCTGCCCCTGCGCTTCTCGGACATGGGCCGGCTGCATCGCAACGAGCGTTCGGGCACGCTGACGGGCCTCTTCCGCGTGCGGCAGTTCACGCAGGACGACGCGCACATCTATTGCCGGCCCGACCAGCTCCAGGACGAGATCACGCAGCTCCTGGGTCTGATGCGGCAGTGGCACAAAATGTTCGACCTCGCGCCGTTCTTCAAGCTGTCGACCCGCCCGTCGAAGTCGCTCGGGACCGACGAGCAATGGCACGTGGCGGAGCGTGGTCTCGAGGATGCGCTGCGCGCCAACGGACTCGCCTACGACCTGAACCCGGGCGACGGGACGTTCTACGGCCCCAAGATCGACGTCGACGTGGAGGACGCGCTCGGCCGGAGATGGACGATCGCCACGATCCAGATCGACTTCCAGCAGCCGGACCGGTTCGCGCTCGAATACATCGACGCCGACGGCCAGCCCAAGCGCCCGGTCATGGTGCACCGCGCGATTCTCGGCTCGTTCGAGCGCTTCGTGGGCATCCTGACCGAGCACTACGCGGGCGCCTTCCCGACATGGCTCGCGCCGGTGCAGGCGCGCGTGCTGCCGGTGAGCGAGAAGCACGCCGCGTACGGGCGGACCGTCTGGGAAAAGCTCCGCGCGGCGCGGGTGCGCGCCGAGCTCGACG
>WNFW01001643.1_pt1 | contig 25853 bp, 19 predicted proteins | sample 5400131 | NCBI WGS metagenome assembly WNFW01 (sample SAMN13153362, study PRJNA577476) | soil metagenome | isolation source: 20 cm soil or saprolite under grassland replicate 1 | place: USA:California | collected 2016-06-15 | reverse complement strand
ATTACGCTCGGGTCCACCGGCGTAGTGGCGTGATTGTCCATGTAAATCGGAGTTTTCACCTTCATGACACTACTCAATAATACGAGCCCAAGGAACCGACATTTCGGACTAAATACGTCTGATATGAAAATAACCAAAATCACCGTCGGAGTCAAGAGTAAAGAAAATCCGATAAGCCATTGAAATTAAAGAATAATCTCGGTTCCATGGGAGACTTTCTCAACTATTTCCAGAACTGTCTTCAAATACCTGCCGGTTGATGAGTGGGAAACCGAGGCGACTTCTTCGGGGGTTCCTTTCGCGACCACTGCGCCGCCGTTAGCACCTCCCCCCGGACCAAGATCAATCACAAAATCCACGTTTTTGATGACGTCGAGATTGTGTTCAACCACAACAATCGTATTACCTGTATCCATCAGATGGTGGAGCAGCTCCAAAAGTTTCTTGACGTCATCGAAATGAAGTCCGGTGGTGGGCTCGTCCAAAATGTAGAGCGATCTGCCGCTCGATCTTCGCGCCAGCTCCCGCGCGAGCTTGACTCGCTGCGCTTCACCCCCGGAAAGGGTCGACGCTGCTTGGCCCAGTCGAAGGTATCCGAGGCCGACCTCTCTCAGTGCATTCAGCCTCTGGTAGACTGGCGGGATGTTGGTGAGCAACTCCAAGGCCTGGTTGACGGTTAAGTCCAAAACATCCGCTATGGTTAAGCCTTTGTACTTGATTTCCAGCGTTTCTCGGTTGTATCGCGACCCTTTACAAACGTCGCAGGTTACAAAAACATCCGGAAGAAAATACATCTCGACTCGCACCACGCCATCCCCGGCACAGGCCTCGCAGCGCCCACCGCTGACATTGAAAGAAAAACGTTCGGCTTTGTAGCCGCGAACTCTGGCATCCGGTAATTGCGCAAAGAGATCACGAATATGATCGTAGAGACCCGTATAGGTGGCGGGGTTGGAACGCGGAGTGCGTCCGATGGGCGTTTGGTCGATGCCGATGACTCGATCGAAATGCTCCCAGCCTATCAGCTTTTCGAACCGTCCAGCCTTCGCCCGAGACCGGTGCAACCGTTGAGCAGCGGCGCGATAAAGAATATCCATGACCAGACTGCTCTTGCCGGAGCCGGACACGCCGGTGACGCAGGTCATGACACCCACCGGGATCTCCACCGTGAGGTCTTTCAAGTTGTGCTCGCGCGCGCCTTTGATCACGATGAAATTACCCGTGCCTTTGCGCCGCTGTGAAGGAATGGGAATCTGCAGCCGGCCGGCGAGATAGTTGCCCGTCAGGGAGCGAGTCTCGCCCGTCAATTCGTGAGGCGTACCCTGGGCTACGATTTCCCCTCCATGAATTCCGGCACCTGGCCCCATATCGATGACGTGATCGGCTTCGAGAATCGTTTCCCGGTCGTGCTCCACGACGATAACGCTGTTACCGCCGTCCCGTAGTTGCTTAAGCAGCGCCAGGAGTTGCGCGTTGTCTTTTGGGTGCAGCCCGATGCTCGGTTCATCGAGAATGTAGAGCACGCCCGTCAAGTTAGAGCCGATCTGTTTCGCCAGTCGCACTCGCTGCGCCTCTCCGCCGGACAAGGTCATCGACCTTCGATCAAGGGCCAAATAGCCCAACCCAACTTGAGCCAAGAAACCCAGTCGATCCAGAATCTCATTGAGTATTTTCTGTCCGACGATTCGCTTCTGCTCGGCCAGATCCAGCTCTGTGAAAAATCCAATAGCATGGGTAATTGGCAAAGAAGCCACATCCGCGATGCTCTTGCCGCCGAGCTTTACCGCCCGGCTTTCTCTTCTCAACCCGGTGCCGGCGCACGTTCTACAGGGCCCTGCATCCGGATCGCTTTCCTCGCTCTGGCTCTTCTTGCCCCGCTGGTTCATCGTGCGCAATCCAGCGCAAGCGGGACAGGCTCCATAGGGGCTGTTGGATGAGAACAACCGCGGCGTAATCTCGGGCAGAGAGATGCCGCACTCGACGCAGACAAACTTTTGACTGAAAATCATCTCTCGCGCCGGCTCGGCGGCATGATCCGCCTGAACTCGCACTTTGATCAGCTGGTTGCCGAAACGCGACGCAACTTCAAGTGAATCCGCCAGACGCTTCCGCACGCCTTCGCGGATTATCAAACGATCTACCACGAGATCGATTTGGTGTTCTGGGCTTTTATCGAGGCCAATCTCGTCCGAGAGCTCGTGAATATGGCCGTCGATCACGACCCGGGCAAAGCCTTCCCGCGCCAGCTCTCGCAGCCGTTCCCGATGATCGCCCTTTTGGCGCACCACGATGGGAGCGAGCAGCAAAATTCGTGTTTGCCGCGGCAGGGAAAGCAACTGATCGACGATTTGCTCGAGCGTCTGCGCCTCGATCTTTCGTCCACACCGAATACAGGTCGGCTCGCCGACGCGCGCGAAAAGCAACCGCAGATAGTCGTAGATCTCGGTAACGGTCCCCACAGTCGAACGGGGAGTGTAGATTCCGGCTTTTTGCTCGATGGCGATGGCGGGAGAAAGGCCGTCGATCGAGTCCACATCGGGCCTTTCCATCTGCTGTAGAAATTGCCGCGCATCCGCCGCCAGGGATTCTAAGTACCGCCGCTGCCCCTCCGCAAAGAGGGTATCGAAGGCCAGAGAGGATTTGCCCGAACCGGAGACTCCCGTAATGACGACGAGCCGCTCGCGCGGTATTTCGAGATCGATGTCTTTGAGATTATGAACTCGCGCCCCTTTGATGACGATTTTGCCCGCCATCCGTCGCCTTACTGGCGTTCGAGCTCCCTGAGTTTGCCCTCGATGATGGCGCGGTACTCTTTGAGCTTCTCGTCGGACTTCGCCTCGAAACGAAGCACGAGCGCGGGCTGCGTATTGGATGCTCGGATCAAACCCCAGCCTTCGGGAAATTGCACGCGTACGCCGTCCACGTCGATGATATCGTAGTGCTTACGGAAATATTCTTTGGCCTTCTCAGCGATCGCGAACTTCTTCTCGTCGGGGCAATCCACCCGTATTTCCGGCGTGGACACACTCTTGGGCAAATCGGCCAACAATCCCGATAAGGGTTGGCTGGATTTCGCCAGGATCTCCAGAAGTCGCAGAGAGGCATAGATCGCGTCGTCGTAGCCGAAGTAGCGCTCTTTGAAAAACATGTGTCCGCTCATCTCGCCGGCCAAAAGCGCATGGGTCTCCTTCATCTTGGCTTTGAGCAAAGAATGGCCGGCCTTCCACATGATCGCCTTGCCGCCGTTCTTCGCGATATCGTCATAGAGCCGTTGCGAGCATTTGACCTCCGAGATGATGACGGCATGGGGATTACGCTGCAGCACGTCGCGCGCAAACAGCACGAGAAGCTCGTCACCCCACAGAATGTTTCCCTGCTCGTCCACTGCGCCGATGCGATCGGCATCACCGTCGTAGGCGATGCCAAGATCCGCTTTCTCGCGGCGAACTTTTTCGATGAGCATTGCAAGATTTTCCGGCACCGTCGGATCCGGATGGTGAATCGGGAATCGCCCATCGGGAGTGCAGGCGATCTCCCATACCGTGCAACCCAGCTCGCGAAAAATCGGCGGCGCCACCGGCCCGCCAACCCCGCTGCCGGCGTCCACGACGACCTTTAAAGGCCGCGCCAATCTGGGAACATCCTGCAACAAATACTTATGATACGGCGGGACGATTTCGTAGCGCTCCACTTTACCGCCGGCTTTTTGTTTAAACTCATTTCGTTCCATCTTGCCTCGGACGTCCTGGATCTGCTGGCCATACAGGGTTTCTTTGCCAACGCAGAGTTTGAAGCCGTTGTATTCCGATGGATTGTGGCTCGCCGTCACTTCTATCCCGCCGTCCACATCGAGATGAAACAGAGAAAAATAGAGCAGCGGCGTCGGGCAAACGCCGATGTCGTAAACGTGCAACCCGGTTGATGCGAGCCCGGCTATAACGGCTTCCGCATAGGCGTCAGAGGTCGCGCGGCAGTCTCGACCCACCGTGACCCGCTTCCCGCCTTTTTCGCTGATTATCGTGCCATGTACCTTGCCCAGCAATAGGGCAAACTCTTTGTCGAAGTCCTTCTCTGCCAACCCGCGAATGTCATACTCCCGGAATACCGATGAATTCATTGCCTCCTCCGCTTTCTGTTTTGTCCCGCCAGCCGGGCTGCCAGTAGTATCGCTTCTCTCATGCTCGACTCGTCTGCTTTGCCAGTGCCCGCGATATCGTAAGCGGTACCGTGATCTACCGAAGTCCGAACGAAGGGGGGCCCCAACGTTAAAGCGACCCCGCCGAAGAAATGATGCAGCTTGAGCGGAATCAGCCCTTGGTCATGATACATGCAGACCACGGCGTCATAGTCCCCGCGCGCGGCTTGATGAAAGAGACTATCCGCCGGAAACGGCCCGTGCGCCTGCATACCTCTTTTGTTCGCCGATTTCACCGCCGGTGCGATAATCTCTTTTTCTTCGTTCCCGAAAATGCCTTCTTCTCCGCCGTGGGGATTCAAAGCAGCGACCGCGATCCGTGGGCGCGCGATGCCGAAAAAGTCGCGCAGGCCCCTGTGGGTCAATTCGAGCGTTATCCGAATGCCGTCGCGCGTGAGGCCGCGCGGAACTTTGCCGTAAGCAACGTGACCGGTCACCAATACGACCCGCAACTTTTTGCCGATCAGCATCATGCGGCACTCGGGGGTCCGGCTCAGGTCGGCCAAAAGCTCGGTGTGTCCAGGATAATTGTAGCCGGCGTCGATCAAAATGCTCTTGCTGATCGGCGCGGTGGCGATGGCATCTGCAACGTTGGAGAGCGCCAATTTGGCGGCCACGTAGATATAACGGTAAGCGGCATGTCCTCCCGCCTTCACGGGAAAACCCGGGCGCGATTCCTTCGAAGAGAGGGACGAAAGCGAACACACCGCGAACCCATCCCTGCGTTGGAGCAGCGGCAACAAAGGTTGACCGTGATCCCAACAAATTAGTTTTGGAACTCCACGTTTTCCGGCGCTCGCGCGCTGCAGCACACCCCAGTCGCCGAGAACCAAAGGGTTGCATATCTTCTTGATTGCCGGATCGCTTAGCGCCTTGAGAATAATTTCGGGTCCAATACCCGTCGGATCGCCCATAGTGACGGCAACAATAGGCTTGCGCGACATAAAAGGTATATGGGACGATTATCCCTGCTTCAGTGACTCAAGACAAGGGACTACTTTTTGAAAGGATTCAGAGAATCGACGATGGAGGAGAAAAACCCGCCGGACTTGCCGGAGTCCGATCCGCTTCCGGCCGATTTTTCAGGGGGAGTGGAGAGAATGTCGGGAACATCATCCGTGGCATCCGCGGTGCCGAGCGGCAATCCAAATACAGTGACGATCTTCCTGCCGTAGAGGGGACTGTTGGGATCTTCTTCACTAGTGTCGGTCTCCTTGAACGGATTGAGGAAACTGAACCAGCCGCGATCTTGCTTTTTATCCAGTCGTGTGGACTTGGCCATTAAAGAATCCACGGTGCCTTCCTTCGTATCCTCGGCCTTAAAGACCACACCCGGCAGCTTGACATCGACCCGATGTTTCCGTCTCAAGTCGGTCTTGACCCACTTCGTGAACCGCTCCTCGAGAGCCTTGGCATAAAGCTCCTCTTTGATTTTCGGAGCCACCGTCGACAACGGTAAAGCGCTTCCCCCCTCACGCGCTTCCAGCTTGACGATATGAACGCCCATGCTGGTGCGGAAAGGCTCGCTCACCTGCCCAACGGACAGCTTTGCGAAGGCGACGTCTTCGATACCGCTGACCAGCGTTCCCCGCTGGAACCAACCGACGTCCCCGCCGTCCGCCCGTCCCGCCCCATCGGAGAATTCACGCGCTAACTTGCTGAAATCCTCGCCCGCTATGATCCGTTTGTGTAAATCGGCGGCCTTCGCTATGGCCGCTTGGACTTGTTCGGGAGAGGCATTTTGAGGCACCGCTAACAAGATGTGCCGAATACGGGCTCGTTCCGGCGCGCGGTAAGACTTCGAGTTCAGTTTGTAGTAGCGCTCGACGTCGTCATTGGTAATATTGACCCTCGTTCTCACCCGTCGGTTAATAATTTCACTCTTCTCGAGCTCGCTTTTTACCTGCGCTCGATAGCTGGCCATCGTTTGTCCTTCGCGGCTCAAAGCGGTTTTGAGCTCTTCATCGCTCAGGCGATTTTTTGCTTTAATCTGCTCGATGTACTGGCCAACATCCTCATCCGTGACTTTGATACCCGCTTCGCGGACCTCCGATTCTAAAAGTTTGTCCGTGATGAATTGTTCAAGGACTTCGCGGTCACCGTCATTGATTTGGTTTAGGTCTCCCGTGGGAAATTCACGCGCCATTTTCGTTTTTGCATACTGTCCGAGACTAGTGAGGGTGTAAGGCTCGCCGTCAACGACAGCAATCAACTGATCAACCACTTTAGCCGGAACCGCGGTTGGCAGAAAAAAGATGAAGATGACGAGCGAGAACACGAGGCTCTTAATGACCGCTTGCCTCAACATATGAAGGTTTAACTTTGGAAAGATGACCGCCAGCGTGTTTAAGGGGTATCATACTCAAACAGAAAAGCCAAATGTTTTTGCATCGGATCAGTCGATTTTTGATCCTTGCACGATCGGACTCCGGAAAATCGCTGACAGGATTTTAACAGAGATTATGGCCGGCGACGGTTTGCCAGCAGGCAACCCCATCCTTGCACGGGAGGGATGATGCCGGGCCGCAGCAGATCGTTCCAGACCTCGACGCTCATATTCGTAAAAGCCGGCTTGCCGAATTCCTCCTCCAAGGCAGGAATGACGTGCAAGCTCATCGCGGCTCCTCCCGGCACCGCGACGGCATCGGCTTCAGGCGCCATCTGCGCCGCCTCCCGTCCAACCTCGAGCGCCGTGCTGAGCCCCTCCTCTAGAGACATGGCGGCCGCGTCAGCTGCCCATTGGTTTCTCTTCGTGATCCCAACGACTTTGATTCCAGCGGCTTCCAGGTATCGGATGATCGCCTCATTGACCGCGTCCGCCCAACGGCTGCCGATCGCCAGCCTCTCTAGGTCGAGGTGTTTCATGGCAGCGATGAGAGCTTCGAGGGGCGCGTCGGCAGGGACACCGGTTCTTGCTTTCGTCTCCCGGAGCAAATCGATGACGCGCGCGCGACCCAACACCGCTGAAACCGGCGCGCCGCCGAAGATGATGACCTGCGCTTTTTCCTGTGCCAGCATCTCGACACAGCTCCAGTAGTTGCCAAGGGCCTTCTCCACTCCCGCCGGAGTGTAGTTCTCGAGACCCAGCCCGGTGGATATCTCCATGACATCCAGCGGCACGAGCCGGTAAAACTGATAGCCGGGCCCGCGCTGGACTCCTTCATGCCCCCGCGGGTGAATCACGCCGTAGCGAAAACGGGGCAACAGATTGTTTGTCGAGTCATTCATAGCGCTCCTCTTATCGAAATGACTCCGCCGCTGTCAAGATGAACGGGATCAGCAGGGCGATCTCATTCGTGGATGGAACTGTGGCGATTGCCGCGATCATCTGGCATAAATGTTAAATTCACCTTGCTCCTGGCATGCGATTCTCGCGCAACATCGTACTGCTGCTCTGCGCTGTCGTCGTGACGATCACGTCGATCGGCATGAACTCGTTCAGCCTGTTTCTGAGGCCCATCGAGGCCGGATTCGGCTGGTCGCGCACGATGGTTACCGTGCCTTACATGTTTGGCATGCTCGGCTGGGGCGCGGGCGCGGTGCTGTTCGGCAAGCTCGCCGACGACCTCGGCGCGCGCCGGGTCATTCTCGGAGGAATTCTCCTCATGGCGGCCGGTTTCTTCGGCATGAGCCTTTCGCAAAATTTGTGGCAACTGTCCCTCTCGTACGGGATTATGGTCGGGATGGCGACGGGAGCCTGTGGACTGGTTATCATTTCGCTCCTCGTCTCGAAGCATTACGACGCAAAGAAACGGGGGCTCGCCGTTAGTGTAATTCAGATGGCCGCGCCCTTGAGTCCGCTCCTTTTTGCCCCGGCGCTTTATTTTTTGATCAAGACGTTCGACTGGCGTGCCGCTGCGCTGGCGTGCGGTTTCTTGCTCGTTGCGGTTGCCTTGCCGCTCGCATGGCTGGGGGCGCGCGACCCGGATGCCTTTTTGACTGGCCGGCGTAACCGGGTGGGTTGGGGAAGCTGCCTTCCCTATCTGCGCCATCGCTCGATGCTCTTGATGTTCGCTGCGCGATTTTCCTGTGGCGTAGCCTTGTTTCAGAGCGCCCATCTCGTGGCGCTCGCGGTGAGCAAGGGTTTCGATCCGGCAACCGGGGCCATCGCCGTCGGCGTCTTTGGCGGCGCGGCGGCAGTTTCGGCACTGCTCTTCGGCTGGCTCTCGGACCGCTATGGCCGCGTGCGCATACTCGCTCTCACCTATCTCGTGCGCGGCGTAGGCACCTTGCTCCTGGCCCTCGATATGCCGAACGAGATACTCTTTTATATCGTCGTGGCGCTGGCTATGGGCCCGACCTTCGGCACCATTACCGTTCAGAACGTGATCTTTTACGAGATTGTCGGACCGAGGATGGCGGGAGTCATTCTGGGCTTGAGCTTCATCGTTCATCAGATCGGCTCTGCCGGTGGGCCCATGCTGGCGAGCATCGCCTTCGACATGACCGGCAGCTATGACGGTTTTATGATGGTGATCGGCGTGATTCTGTTAGCTTCCGCCGTCCTCATCTACAGCGCTATCAATTCAGATATGCAGCTTCCTGAACCCGTCCTGAGCACGAGCGCCGGGCGCTCTTGAACGCCGCGAAGGAGTGACGACGGCTTTCCGGGGAAGAACGATGCCACTTACCGTGACGATACTTTTGGTCGTGTTGCTTGGGCCGGTTTACGCGCAGCAAAAGGGATGGGAAAAGGAATGGAACGAGGCCATCGCGAACGGCAAAAAGGAAGGCAAGGTCGTTGTAGCGACATCGCCCGATCCCGTCATGCGCGAGATCGCGGCAAAATTTAAGGCTCGTTTTGGCATTACCCTTGAGCACCTTGCCGGCAGCTCGAGCCAACTTGCCGCCAGACTGGAGACCGAGCGACTGGCCGGAATCAACAGCGTCGATGTTTTCCTCGGCGGCGTCCAAACCGTGGCGAACGTTTTATATCCCGAGAAAATGCTCGATCCACTCAAGCCGCAGCTGATTCTTCCCGAGGTCGTTGAGCCAAAAAGATGGAAAAAGGGGAAACTCTGGTTCGCCGACCCGGAGGAGAGATATGTTCTGCGCGTGTATAGCACCATTACGGGTCTTCTCCACATCAACACGGATCATGTGAAGCCGGGGGATCTAACCAAAGCCGCCGACCTACTCCAACCCAAGTGGCGCGGCAAAGTCGCCACCGAAGATCCGACCGTTGCGGGAAGCGGCAGCAATACCGCCGCCAGAATTTACCTGCAGATGGGCGAGGATTTTGTAAGAAGGCTCTACGTGACTCAGAAAGCAATGATCGCCCGAGACCGGCGCCAGCTTTACCGATTGGCTGGCTCGGGGAACCTATCCGATTGTTTTCGCCGCGCAGAGCTCGGACGTAGAGCGCATGAGGAAAGAGGGTTTTCCGTTAAAGGAGATTTATGGCTTTACCGATATGCCGCCGGCGCTCACCGGTTCACCCTGGCTCCTTACGCTTATGAACAAGGCGCCGCATCCCAATGCCGCCCGGCTCTTCGTCAACTGGATCGTGTCGAAAGAAGGACTGGAGATCTATGCCCGCGCCGAGGGGAGAGCGGCACTGCGCACCGACACCGACGAATCTTTCATACCGCCCGAGCAAGTTCCCAAACCGGAAATCGACTATTTCGATACGTTCGATTGGGAATTTACCGTCAGCGGAAAAGAGAAGATACGTCTGCGCATGAAAGAGATCTTGGCGCGCTGAGAAATAGCCATGGAACCGATTCGCATCCTGCTCTTTCGCCCGGAGAGCGATGACCCATCACCCGTAGATCAATCGCTCGGGGCTCGGCTGTCGGCTCTGGAGGGGCCGGCCCGTTCTGAGGTTGCCATCGAAGAGGAATACTTTCGCCGCGACGACCTCGCCGACCTGGAAAGCAGGCTTGGTGCTTGGAAAGGAAAAATTTCCGGCGTGATTGGCGCGACGAATGTTCCCGAGTCCACCCGGCTGGGAGAGCTCGCGGAGGAGATGAAACTTCTCTGCTTCGTGGCCAATAATAACCCAGTAGTTTGGCAACGGCGAAGACACGTTTTTCACATCGGTCTGCCTTCTGTCCAGACGGCCGAGGCCGTGGCGATGCTTTTACAGAAAACGAAACGGAGACGCATCCTGCTGCTATACGATCGGACGGAGTTTCAACGCCGCGTTGCTTCGAGCATGGAGGCGGCTTTGAGGAACCACGGCATGGAAGTGAATTCACGAGCCGAGTCGGCAGACGGCGAATTCGAGTTGGTGAAGGAGTGGCAACCTGATTTGATCTACGTGATCTTTTCAAGCGAAAAGAAAGCTCTGCCGGTTGTCCAAAAAATCCGCCGCCATCTTAGCCAGGCGCCTCTGCTGTTTGGTCGATCGCTGCTGCGCGAGAGTTTCCTCTCGTCTCTGGGCGATCAAGCCGGCGAAGCGTGGTTTGTCGATATGTTCCATCGAAATGGGACAGAGACCCTGGGTCAAGAACATTTCCTGCGGACTCTGTCGGCTCGCGAGGTCCATGTCCCCACTGCGAACCATGCGTTTGGCTGGGACGCGATGAGTTTTTGCGCTCTCGGATTGAAAGCCGGGCGCGGGCAGCCCTTGCTCGCCATCGATCACTTGGAGTCGGGAGTAGCGTTGGACGGCGCTACCGGAACCTGCTCCTTTAGCCGTGATAATCACAACGGCCGGAGCGGATTTGGACCGACGACTCTCACTCGCTGGTATAAGGGCCAGCTAGAAGAAGTCTGATGGAAATTCTCTGTAAGTAACATCTGCTGTCGTGTCAACGCGCCGGATAAAGAGAATAAAAATCCCTACTCACGGTCCGACAGACATTTACCAACACGCTTCACGAGCACGATATCCACCGTTCTCCCGTCTTGACCCATGCGATGCGATTCCACTACGATGCATTCGCCCGCAGGAGAATCTATGAGACTTGGAGCAATGCCACGCACCAGGATTGCTTTCATCATGCTGACCCTCGCGCTCGCCTACAGCCGCGGCGACGCGCAAGAAAAAATCAAAGTCTCTTACAGCTCCATCGATGCGCCGAACGCCAACTGGTACATCGCCGAAGACAAGCGGCTCTATCAAAAATACGGTTTGGATACGGACTTGATCTTCATCTCCAGCTCCACAACGAATGTCAGCGCGCTGGTTGCGGGGTACGTTAAAATTGGCAACATCTCCGGCGGCGCCATCGCCAATGCCGCGGTCGGCGGCGCCGATCTGGTCTGCGTCGGCTCTTTCATCAACACCCTTCCCTACGAGCTGGTCGTCCACGAATCGATCAAATCGCCCCAGGCGTTGAAGGGCAAAAGCGTTGGCATCAGCCGAGTGGGGAGCGCCTCCGATGTCGCCGCCCGAGTTTTTCTTAAGGCATTGGGGTTGGAGCCCGACAAAGACGTCGCGATCCTTCAAGTCGGCGGCTCGCCTGAACGGGCGGCGGCTTTCCGCACCGGTAGGATCGCAGGCTTTACTTCCCCTCCCGGCACCGTCCAACTCGCCAAGGGCATGCCGCACCGCATCCTCATCAGCATGGGCGATCTTCAGAAACCCTATCCGTTTCCCTACGTCTGCGTGACCACCACCAAGAGTTATCTCGCGACCAACCGCTCCATCGTCAAGAGGATCATGATGGCCCTCATCGATGCGACCCATTTTTTCAAAACGCAAAAAGAGGAGAGCAAGAAAATCTTCGCCAAATACTCGCGGCAAAATAATGAGGCTTACCTCGAAGCCGGCTATGAGGCTAATGCCAAACTTTTTGAACGCGTGCCGCTGGCGACCAGGGAAGGAATGGAGATTCAGATCAAAGAGGCGCTGGCGCGCAAACCCGGCGCGACGCTCAAGCTCAGTGAAATTGTCGACGATAGTCTCGTCATAGAACTGGAAAAAGAAGGATTCATCGACCGGATTTACAAGCAATGACCCGGGCGGCGGGAGGCCGGAGGCATACCGAATTGTTTCCGCTTTCCTTCTTGTTTCGTGTTGCGGACACGATCACCAACCACCAGCACGGCCTTTTCCACGCACGAACTCGATCGTAGCAGTTTGTTTTTGGTTAGGCCGCCGCAATCCCTCGCAGGTTTTCGTAAACCTATTCGGCTCTGAGTCCCGCAAACGACTCTGTGACATGAACATTTTTAATCGATGTTTCGATGATCAGGGCCAGCTGAGAATCAGACTCGAAACTGCCGCGATTGAAGGTATCTTTGAATTCGCAGAGGGAGGAGCATTCGAGCTGGTTTGGTCGTTCATGCTGGATTACGAAAACAGCCTCAATCCGCACGAGGACAGAAAGGAATGGGTGGAGTTGTCATCACGACTCTGTACTCATAGAATAAGCCCATCGCCCCGAATCCTTGCATTGGCCAGCAGGCTCGCGAGGAGTGTCAAAATCAAGCCGAGGGACGCTTTGCATCTCGCCTGTGCAGAACCGGGAAAGCCGACTATTTCGTTACTTGCGATGATAATCTCATTCGCATGTTCCAAAGGCGGAGGCAGGCTGCGAAGTTCGGAGTGAAGGCTATTAATCCTGTGGAGTTCATTAGGAAAGAGGGTGAGCCGCATGGCTAAAGTTAAGAGCGACCGTGATCTTGTGGATAGCGGGATCCGGGCATTGGTTGAGGCTCTAGGATACAGCGGAGCTGCGAGGTTTCTGCGCCATTTTTCTAAGGGGGAAGGTGACTATCTCGTCATTCAAGAGAAGATTTTCAAGGGGATGGACCTGGAGGAGATTTACAAGAGCGCAGAAGAGCGCCATCATTCTAGTAAGAAATAGAATTAACTTTTCCCGTCCGCTTTTGGCTTCCTCATCAATTCTCGAAGCGTGGAAGTTCTCGCATAAAGAATGATGAAGCCCTCCAAAGCCCTTCATTTTGACCTTTTGAGAATTCTCAAAAGGTCAAAATTCCGCGCCGTTGGTTTTCTCCTGATACCTGACGCGTGCCACTGGCGACCAGGGAAGGAATGGAGATTCAGATCAAAGAAGCGCTGGCGCGCAAACCCGGCGGGACGCTCAAGCTCAGTGAGATTGTCGACGACAGTATCGTCATGGAACTGGAAAAAGAAGGCTTCATCGACCGGATTTACAAGCAATGACCCGCGCGGCGCGAATACGTCTTCTGCCAAAGCCTTTTAAAGATCGAAGCCTTCCGGAACGAAGATTTCGCTCAGTTCAAGATTTCTCTTCGTCAGGCCCTGCTCAAGCTTACGTTAATCGACTGCGCGAGGATGGGTGTGATCCTATCCGAAGAGTTGGCCCGCCTTGATTCTCTCTTTTCTTACGCTCCGCTCATCAGTGCGTTTCTTGGCATACCGCGATGCTGGCGGTCGAAGACGACCTCGGAACGAATGAGAAAACAAGAATGTCCCCTTTTCTTCCGCTCGCGGCGGATGAATCATGTCCAGGTTTCCGGAATTCCGAAAACATGGAAGTTCACCGAGCCCCCCACCATGGTAACGGAGGTGTGAGCAGGAATCGACTTGAACGGCTTGAACTATTTGAAACGGTTTACCGATTTGTTCGGACCGCGGTGGCAAGTGCAATCGAAGCGGCGAGAAGAACGTGTCAATACGAATGCCTGGCACCAAATCGACCACAATCAGGCTGACGCAAATCATCATTTGAGATAATTTTGGAAAACGTGTTCCGAGCGACGGCGCAAGATCCAATACTCTCGAAGATCTCCTTGACTGCCATGATGGAACAACGAGCAGGATAGACAGGGTCGGCTCACAATTCTTCGCCTAAGCTTTTACATGCAGGACGAAACGGAAATCAATGCCGATTCCGGATTACTTGCGTGAATATGACTTTACGAGAACGACGACGACTTTAAATCTGTGCTGAAACACGCTATCGAGCAAGTAAACCCATCCTCATCGATGCCGTGACTAAGCGTGAACGTCTATAGTCGGACCAGATGGGTCAAGCGATAAGTCCAGACTCATGCCTGAAGACCCCACATCCAGTAAGGCAAAGCCAGTTCACTCTGTGGCAATCTCCCGTTCTGACACACACTCGTACGTAACCCCACCGAGCCGGTAACGCCGTTCAACTCCCGCCATTGCTGATAGGTGGCTATATACGACGAACTCCGTGATGCCCGCGACCGTCTCCACAATAACTGTGGCTCCGTGCATTTCGCCACGGTACGACCAAGTGCCGCGATAGTACAGAAAAATAAAAATCGGACCGTTGCCCGCTGCACCACGAAGTAAACGTCCACGTGAATCCGCCACGGGCAGCATGAGTTCGAGAAATCCCTTGCTTGCGTCTCCTTGAGAGAACGGATGGTATTCACAATCGCCTTCCCAGTCATCTACGTCCATTTTTGTTGCGACAAAACGGACCACATCGGCATAGCTTGTGAATGTGCTAGTGAATTGTTCGACCATGACCGGGACCCGAAGGTGGCGGCTATAAGCCTAGGAATATAGAAGCGACCTACCGTTTCTGAAGTGCCACCCTCAGATTAAAAGATACCCGAGATACAAGGGCACGCCAAGAGATGTAGATTCGGACCGAGACCTTCGTTGGTTTGGGAGCACCGGCAGTAACTTCCAGCTTCCTTTTTAATTCCCACATGGCTTGATTAACATTCTGGGCGACGGGATAACGATCAAGAGTAGGAATCTTGTTCGCGTCTAAGAAGCCGTTCGAACCATTGCTGAGACCGAACGTAATATTTTGATCCCAGTACTCATGTTCCCTCGGGTGCCGAGGTTGAACGGTGCCCTGCTTATAATCGCTATGCCATTGATTGAATGTCTCCAACATCTTCTGGAACAGAGATTTAGACACGATGTTGGGCGGCCGCGACATAGAAAAGCCAATTCTTGCACTACCAAGCAACGTGATCTCCTTTGGGCAGAGTCCGAGACGCCAACCCAACCACGCTCGAGATGCCTCATACAGAGCGGGACATTCCCGAAAAGCGAATGGGATCCCTTCTGTTAGCCATAAACGTACTAGCGATTCGTGCGATACGATTGATCCAAACTCTACCGCTTCACGGAATGCGGCAGGATCAGGATGCTGATTGCACAACCTCAGCAAATGAGCTTCCACTTGTAGCGGCTTCATTGGTATCGCTAATTCCGAGATGGCTATAGGTCCCGTCAATAAGATGCCGCCGATAAAGCTGCTTGAGATGCTCCCGGCGACGATTGATTTGCGCCAAGCGTCTGGCTCTGGGATGGCGCGGCTCCGGATATTTTAATCGTGCAACCAGTGCCGCAGCATCGTCGAGAGTTATCGCATTAGATTTTAGACCGAGTCTTCGACACGCTTGGGCGAACCCATTCATTCGCCAACCAAAGTAACCTATACTGATATATAATGGTGGCATTACATGTTTCGGCAACATTTCGCTTATCAGGGTTGCAAGTAGGATTTCCCGAAGCTTCCTTCTAAGAGTCGGTTCAAAACGATTCGACAGTACACGGATGATCTGCTGTTCAATAGTACTTGCGCCCTCACGACGACCATCGATGACCCGCCGCCAAATTGCTCTACAGATGGCCCGCACATCAAAACCTCTGTGCCGTGCATGTCGGTGATCTTCCGCCGAGATCAATAATCTTTGAACAATTATAGGAACCGCAACCCCTTGTCTCCCAGCAAACATTGAGTTAGCGAGCAGAATTCTTTCCCGCAGTTCCTGCCATTCCACAGCAAGCACGCACTTTGCAATCAAACGTATTCCAAAAACCAACATGCGACGTTTTTGATGCTCCCCTCAAGGAAAGTTTCGTTATGCCTGACTATCGACTTATACGTCGTATACCGTTTCGGGGCCTGACGTAATAATGATTACAATCGTTGTTTCTGTAGTCCGAGATCTCTTCTTTCGCGCGCAAAATCCCAAGGCAACTGAACGTCCCCTTACCGTTTCGAGTTCATCCAACTAATGTTCTTGTTCGTTGAGGTTTGAGGAACTCAAAGGGTCTCCACCTCTGCTCCAGTAATTTATGAAATCCATCAGCTTCAGGTATATACTACTGAGTAGCCGACCAGGCAAATCAATTAAGGTCGATTGTACTTTCTCATCCCAGCCCCCTTACAGCCAAACACTATGATCCAAAACCAATGCTCCTTGCCGATTTAAATTTAACCGCTTGTCGTGGGCTTCAAAATCGCGCTTCGCCAATTTGGGTGAAAATTGTCTCTACTTCATGGCCTTTATCATCAAACTCTCCATGCCTGACCGACTCCGTAGCCGCGATCGGCGTGGCGAAGTCGATTCCAGCGGCATTGAAGTCCTCGCGGATTCCAAAAATAGGAACGCGGCCGTTGCCATCCTCTAAATAATCAGCAACGTAGGTCAGCAATGAACTCGGGTAGACGTAGATGCTGTCATCCTCTTCGTCCTTTGGTTTGAGCATATAGATCACGAATCGATTCTTCGGCACTGCTGGATTGCCGTTAGTCGAAAAGGCCTCTGTGGCGCGCTTGATTGTTATGGCCGGAGCCATGAATTGGATTGAGGCAAGCTGAACGTTTGGGATGCTACCTAATAAGGTTGTTAGAACGTTTTGATAAAGCCAGCCCAAATAGATACTTCCAGCGCTGTGGCCAACGAGGTGAATCTTGTATTTTTCGTTGGGAGTCAGAGACATGGCCTCAAAAAGCTGTTTCGCAAAAAGAGCCGCTCCGCCTTTGGCAGTCGATGCGCCCTGAGATCGGCCTTTCATTTCGTTCCAAAAAGCCTCACGGACTACAGGCGCCAGGCCGGCCCCGAGTTTCTTCTGCGCCTCGCGCACTATAGCTCGAGTCCCTTTCTTTATTTTCTCCCACGCGTCCTGCCAGCTGAACCCGGTCGGTCCCGTCACGTCATCATCGCTCTTTAGCCAACCGATGATGGATTCATCGATCCCCGATTCCCACACGAAAAAATAAGCGCGTAGGTCATTGCTGCTTGCGACAGACCAGAGACGGTTTGCCGTCTCAGCGGAGTACGCCTCGGAGTTCAGTCCCCCGTGCGCATAAAGGACCACGTGTCGATTGCCATCTTTAAGGACAGGTGTTGTCAGAACCCGTTGAGCCATTGAGGGAAGCTCTTCTTCTTTGGTGGCGAGCAGACCGCCGCTAGAAAGCGCTCCCTTATCTCCGGTGTTGATGATGTACGGGAGCACCTGCGGGTCGAGTTCCAGTCCTTGGGCCGCCGTTCCTGCTCGGGTCTCCTTTTCTCCACCGGCGAAGCCCACAACAAAAATTTTCGGCGTTCCCGCCGAATCCCGAGTTTCAGGGCCAGGACGCGCCACCCATGCATCCTGACGATTTTCAAACCAATCTTCGTATGCGAGGAGAGCATAACCTCCTGATCCCCAACTCCTGCCCCATGAATTTTGAATTATGAATCCGTCCGGGGTGTAGCCGACGATCGCGAATGCATGAAGACCGGTGTTCCTCGTTTTTGGTGGAATCAGTTTTGGTTTACCGGCTCCTTGAGCTTTTAAATTTTCATTCTGCCAACCGGCATGAACCCAAGACGACGCTAAGACCGCATCTCCCTCGACTATCGCCGCCTGCAGATGGCTAACATCGGCATCGACGATCCGATAGTAGGCTCCGATCGGTCGACGTAGAGCCTCGCGCGCTCGGTCCGGGGTTAATTCGCGATCGGGACTGCGTCTGCCTTTAACGAAGTATGGCCAAGACTTTTCAGTTGTGACTCCATGCTTATGCCACCCTTTCATGGCACCCCGGGGGCTGGTCCCTTCGTAATCTTCGCCCTTCCATTCATCGTAACGGCGAGCCATCTCATATAGCATTCGAGTGCTTACAGGATCGGACTTTTTTCCTCGCTGCTTAGGTGAAGTGCTTCGCTCGCGGAGATTGAGGCTTACATTGATAACGGTGGCAAGCGCGAATCCGACACATGCCCCTTCAGTCAATTGATCGAGCACAGGCGCATAGCCACGATGATCCACATTTTCCGGTAGTAAAAAGAGTGATGGTTGGAAGATGTAATCACTGGCATCTGAGTCATCCGACCTTACGTCAAGTGTGCGCAGGGGAGCATCTTTCGAACGGCTCGATAGAAAAAAATTAGCCATTGTAATCTCCTTTCAATTGGTCGGAGCGGGGGCGCACCTTCTGATCTACGAGACTTAGTTGCTTACTTTCTTTAACCGGATAGCCGAGACGTTGCGCGCATGCCGACTCGTCTCAACTTGCAATGGCGTCCAAAGCCGATTGCCAAGCAAACCAAACTCAGCACGATGAGCCCTACCGTCATTCTAAGAAATCACTGAATTGAACGGTGACTCGATCTTCGATCCAGGCGCGCATTGAAGTCCAGACTCGGCCTGACGCTTCGCTGGAGGAAAGATTTCCACGAGCGTCCGTTATCGATCCCCACTTTCCCTAGCTCACAGCAACCATCGCAATACGAGAACGGTATTCCGGTGTTCCTGGAGTCAAATGCTTTTTAGCCCACTCGTCCCGCGTTCCCTTGAGAATAAGTTCGTGGTCAGTATTGCCTTTGATATGCACGTCCACCCAATGAGCGCGTGCACGATAATGCTCGTAGAGTCTGAAAAACTCCGCAAGATAAATATCTGCGAGTCGACGACTACCCAGGATCTCCAACAAATTCTCGTCGTTGAAGTTGACCGAGTTCTTACTCATGTTGGCGGACCCGGAATAGATCAGAGGAAGGTCGGTCTCGCCATCAATGACGATGAATTTGTGATGGATGATTACCGGCGGATAAGGGGGCCGCCCCGCACCGGGGAATAGCTGGTTCTCGCTGCCGAAACCGTCTGGCTTATTGTCCCACCGAAAATACGCGGCGGGAACGACGTCTCTTTGATCCTTCGATCGGTGAAAAAGCTCGATGGCCGCTTGCTCGTCGGCGCGCATATCATCCTCGGCCTCCTGTCCGCTCTTATCGGAGATGTTGTTGAGCAGACCGAACATCATGCGCCCGCGGTCACCAGCGGCGAAGCAGGCTTGACGGAGCGGCTCATCGGTCGGGGAAAACAGGCAGAAGAGAACAGAACTCTTTGCGTTGTGTACGGCGCGGACAATTGTATCGATGGAAACTCTGTCAAACTGCTTCTTCGATTGCTTGCTCGGTTCCGGTGAGAAGAACACCCGCACAGCGGCGTCCCCCACCGTTACCGTGTCCGACCAGCCGGAATTCCCTGCGGTCGCTCCCAACGTGGGATTGCTCTTGAGCAGGGCATAACGCTCCAGATACTTGGCGGCCAGTTCTTTGGAGTCGAATGTGTGGATAAGGTTGGCCTGACTCGTAAGCCCTTCCGTCGTGTAGTTAGCCGACCCCATGACTACACGCGCGGGCATAGAGTGCGCCTCGTCATTCAGGCGGCGCCCGCTTACGAAGAATTTGTCGTGCATAATGTGCGTTTTGTTGCGTGCGTGGAACACAGCCTTTCCGTTAAGAAGGGGCATGGCAATGGACTCGGTTACAGGCGGGATCGGCTCCTTTGTATCCTTGTCCTTATGAATGACCGCGTCGTACACCACATCGATCGGAATGTGGTCTCCCGCGTTGGAAAGGGCTGGGATAACCCACAGAGTGTCAGACAAGTGATAGATTACCCCCGCAAGTTCATCCGCGCCGTTTATCACATCGATCAGGCCTTCATGCATCCCGTTGGATAACCACGACCGAAGTTTAAGATTTTGCTGTTCGCTTGGTTTCTGGTTGTCGGTCAAACCCATATCCTTGAGAAGTCGACTAAAGGCTTGAGAGCTGACGACTGCTCGATTGAACCAGGTGCCGACCCCCTTTACAGAGTGCTCGGGGAGAGAAACATTGACCTTGGTTTCAGCAGCGTTGACGATTGAGAACCGGGCGGGTGTACCACACACCGGATAGATCGTGTATTCATAGTCTTTGCTCGGGCTATGATCAGACCCGAACCGCGCATCCCACCACATGAATTTCTGGATCGGCGCTTGATTCGACGGCGTATCGACGGCCGACTTTTCCTGGGGCTGGAAGTTGATTCGGTTGGGCAACCATGACTCCGGCTCACCGTAAAACCCAGGCGTACGCTTAATGGCAAAGCCAAGAAAATCAGCGTGTGAAGTGGCGTCTTTCCAGTCCAACGCGAGCAGGACTAGGGTGGGAGACAGATATGTCCGCGCGTCTACTTTGGCAACCATTGCTACCTCCTCTGCATTCAAGACGGGTAACAAGCAAGTAACAAACCGAATTTATGATACTGATCATTAGCCGCCCTTCAGCCGTTCAAAACAATTCAGCGCACAACAATCGAGACTTAGACCGGCCGCCGCTGTTGTGTCTTAGGTTTCTTATCTAACCACGCGACTGAAATATTTTTTCGGATCGAAGCTATACGCCAGCACAGTCTTAAAGTAGTTGAGTCGTGAAATAGCCGTTAAGCATCCTAAGTAAGTGTCCGCGATCGTGAGATCTAAAAACACGGTGGCATTATCACTACCAGAACGTAACTCCCCTAATCGCCCAAAATTCACATGTTGACGCGAGTTCATTGTACCTTTGCATCAGCCATAACCTAGTTACATTTTGTCGCTCTTTTCTGATCGCGCCATTGGCGGAGCAGGTTGAGAAAGATCTCGCCGTTGGTCGAGAGCGGGCGTTGTTTGTGGTAGACGATATAGCTGTTGCCTTCCATGTGAAGATCAGAGATACGGAGCTTCTTGAACAGACCACCCGCGAGGCCGTCTTTTACAGCATCTTCGTAAAGAATTCCGACTCCCAACTTCTTGCTGACGGCTGTTTTGATCGCTTCGGGCGACTCGCACTGCATAGCGATATTTAGTTTGTACCCCTGTTTTCTAAGCGCCGTCAGCATCAGATGAGTCGTGCTTTGGGACGCTTTGTCGGTACGGATGATTAACGGAATCTTTTCCAGGTCGGAGAGATTCAATTCTTTCTTCTTCGCAATCGGGTCACTTTGGGCAGCGAACGCCACGAGTTTCAGAGTGACGTAGGGCTCGGCGTGGAGATCCCCGGACTGAGGCGGCCTGGAACAGACAGCGACTTCCAATTCGCCGTTGAGAACCAGATTATGAATGACACCATTGGAATTCGACCGCAGCGTAACTGCGACATTAGGATGGCTTTTCTTGTAAACAGCGAGCAGGGAGGGAAGAATGTTGGACGAGGGGCCGTAGGTCCCGCCCACTCGTAACGGGCTGGCCTCCTGTACCCTCGATCCGTTCAGGTATCGCGTCTCGATGTTTTTAAGCTGCGCCAGGATCGGATCGATACGCATGAGAAACTCGGCGCCGTCCTCGGTCAATTGGATTCCCTTCCCGTTCCTTGAGAAGAGTCTGATCCTGTAATCTTCTTCCAGCGCCTTGAGTTGCTTTGACAAGGAGGGCTGGCTGATCCGCATTGCCTGAGCCGCTTTCGTAATGTTTCCGTGTTTGGCTACCGTGGCCAGAGCGGTGAATTGTCTAAAGGTCATTGTTCATCTCCCAAATTGACTCGCCCGAGGAGTTGAACGTGGTGTGCGGAAGTGTGTGAGCAAGGGTTGTACCAATACTCTTAAGGCGCAGTAGACGAGTGAGACGCTATGAATTTACGATGGTTTTTTCGCCGGGATCTTAGACCAAGAAGAAAGAACCGTCAACGAAATTCGCGGGACACGTAAACATCGTTACCGCCGGCGTTGTTATCTCCGCGGTGTTTTAGCAGTCGGTGTATTGGAATAGAGGAATTCCGCAAAGGTTGCGGTTGCGCCGACGGTTACGATCTAGGCGAAGTCTGCATGAATGCCGGGATTGAGATCACTTGCCATCGGAGTGCTTGACAGCAGGCACGAGATGAAGCCCGCTCACTGCGCTGTGCGGCCTTGACAGGGGCGGTGGCAAGCACGCGCCGGCAGATTCATATGCGGTCTTGCCCCAGCGTCACCACTCGATTCTTCCCTGATCGCTTGGCTTGATACAGAGCGACGTCCGCGGTTTCGATCAAGACGAGAAAAGAATCCCCGCGTTGCGGAACTGTCGAGGCGCCTCCTACACTGATGGTGAGGAATTCGCCGACGGTGGAAGCGCTGTGCGGTATACGCAGATTTTCCACGCTCCAGCGCACTCTCTGCCCCACAGATTGGGCCCCGTCGAGAGGTGTTGCTGGCAGAATGATAATAAACTCTTCGCCGCCGAAACGCGCCGCCAAGTCGGTCGCCCGTGCGAAACTCTTCCGTGTCGTTTCCGCGACTTTTCTTAATACTTCGTCGCCCGCAAGGTGGCCGTAAGTATCGTTGTAGCGCTTGAAGTCGTCGACATCGACCATCAGGACGGAGAGCGAAGTCTGTTCTCGGACCGCCCGCTTCCATTCCGCCTCTATATATTCGTTGAAATGTTTCCGGTTGCTCACTCCGGTGAGTGCGTCGTCTTGACCGCCGGCTCTTCCTTGGTTGAGAGCACAATGATGGGGATGTCTTTGGTATCCTGGTTAGCTCGGTACTGGCGAACCAAGGTCAGCCCGTCGACGCCGGGCATGACCAGGTCCTGTAAAATGACCGTCGGCTTGATTTCCTGGGCGGCCTTGAGGGCCGCGGCGGGATTGGAGCAGAAATGGAAACCAATATCCGGCTCGTTGACCAGCGCGCGGCGGAGGGCCTCCCCGATGATCGCCTGATCGTCCACCAGCAGTACCATGAACGCGCATTCGCCCGCCGGTGGCGCGGTCGCCGCTTCGAGATCCTTTGATTCGCTCATAGCCATTCTCGGAAGATCAGCAATCAATGCTTGCAACGAAGCACATTGACCAGCTTCGGCGCGATGCGTTCCAGCGGCAAGATGTCCACTGCGGCGCCCGCTTCGGCGGCTGCTTTGGGCATGCCGTAAACCGCGCTGCTGGCCCGGTCCTGCGCAATGGTGTAATGGCCTTTGTTACGCAGGGCTTTCAAGCCCAGCGCGCCGTCGCGCCCCATGCCGGTCAACAGCACGCCCACGACCTCGCCCGGCCAGAGCAGATTGACGCTCTGGAAAAAAATGTCGACCGATGGGCGGTAAACGTAATCGCTCGGCTCCGAGGTATAAGCAAGGCGGTTGGCCGTCTTCAGCACCAAGTGGTCGCCGGTGCCGGCAAGCAGCACGGTGCCAACCGTGGGACGATCGCCTTGCTCGGCCACCCGTACCGGCAAAACAGACTGCTGGCTCAACCACTCCGCCATTCCCGAGGCAAATTGTTCGTCCACGTGCTGAACGACGACAATTGAGGCTGGAAAATTCTTCGGCAGTCCCGACAGCACCTTCGCCAACGCCGCCGGGCCACCTGCAGAGGCGCCAATCGCGACCAGGCTTTGCCGATACGCCGGCGATGCACCGCTGCCGCGTTCGGCATGGATCGGGATGCGGTTCTTATCCCCGATGAGTTTGCCGATCATGGCGATTTTCGCCAGTAAGGACGCAGCGGCCTCGCCTGGGTTACCGGAGCCAAGCGCCGGTGTATCCACCGCGTCGAGCGCGCCGTAACCCATCGCCTCGAACACATGCGCGGCGTTGGCGCCCACGCTGACGGTCACGACGAGGATCGCGCACGGCGTGCTGGCCATGATTCGACGCGTGGCCTCCACGCCGCCCATCCCCGGCATGATCAGATCCATCAAGATCAGATCCGGCGTCGCCTTGGCGCACAACTCCATGGCTTCAGCGCCACTGGGCGCGACCCAGATGATTTGATGCTCCCGCTCCAGGGCCACCACTCGGCGCAGAGCCTCCACGGCTATCGGCAGATCGTTGACGATGCCAATTTTCATAGGTCGGGCTCGCCAATCAGGTCCACCACCGCCTGCAGCAGCGTCGCATCGTGAAAGCTGCCTTTGGTCAAGTAATAGTCCGCGCCCGCTTCGAGTCCGCGCCGGCGGTCCTCCTCACGGTCCTTGTAGGAGACGATCATCACCGGCAGGGTTCTCAGGTTGGGGTCCTTCTTGATCAGGGCGACCAGTTCGATGCCGTCCATGCGCGGCATGTCAACGTCGGTGACCATGAGATTGAAATGACCGGTGCGCACGGCATTCCAGCCGTCCATGCCGTCCACGGCGATTTCGACTTCGTAACCGTGGTTGCCGAGGAGCTTGCGTTCCAGTTCACGCACCGTTAGCGAGTCGTCCACCACGAGCACGCGCTTTTGCGTTTTCTCGATGGCGGCGGCCCCCTCGCTCCGCACCTTGTTCAGCTGGCCGCCGGACACCAGCTTGTCCACCGAGCGGATCAGGTCTTCGACGTCCACGATCAACACCGGCGAACCGTCTTCCATGAGCGCGCCGGCGCTGATGTCCTGGATCTTGCCGAGGCGCGCGTCGAGCGGCTGCACGACCAGTTCACGCTCGCCGAGAAAACGGTCCGCGACCAGCCCGTAGGTGCGGCTGTGGTCGCCCACGACGATGACCGGCAGCTCGTCGCCGGCGAGCTCGGGTTCGCCGCCTTCCAATACTTGATGAGCAGTGACGAGGCCGACTTGGCGGCCATCAAGGTTGAAATGCTGGCGGCCTTCGAGGAGCTCGATCCGCTCTCTCGGCAACTTGAGCGTCCGGACGATGTAAGCGAGCGGAAAGGCGTACGGCTCGCCGCCGATATCCACCAGCAAGGTGCGAACGACCGAGAGCGTGAGCGGCAGCTGCAACAGGAAGCGCGCCCCCTTGCCGGGTTGCGACGCAACGCGGACGGCGCCGCGCACCTGCTTGATCATGTTCTGCACGACGTCGAGCCCGACGCCGCGCCCCGAAATCTCCGTGACGGTATCTTTCATCGTGAAGCCGGGAAGGAAGAGGAACTCCAGCAGCTCGGCTTCGCTCAGTTTGCGGGCGGTCTCAGCGTTGGTGAGATTCCGCCTTACGACCGCCTCGCGCAGTTTGTCCAGGTCGATGCCGCAGCCGTCGTCCGACACGATGATCTGCAGCATCCCGGCGCTGTGGCGGGCTTCGAGGTGCACGACAGCTTCGGCCGGCTTGCCGGCGGTGCGCCGCTCCTCCGGCGATTCGATGCCGTGATCGACGGCGTTGCGCAACAGATGGCCCAGTGGCGCGTCGAGTTTCTCCAGAATGTCCCGGTCCACCTGCGTCGCTTGCCCGACAATCTCCAGCCTCGCCTCCTTGCCCAGCGAGCGGCCCAGGTCGCGCACCATCCGCGGAAAGCCCTGAACGCCGTCGGCGAACGGTCGCATGCGGCAGGCCAACGCCTCGTCGTAAAGCCGATGCGCCAGATTGGCAGAGCGGCTGTCGAACAGCTCCAATTCGCCGAGCCGCTGCGACAGGAGCTGTTGGCACTCGAGAATCCTATGCTGGGCGTCCGCGAGCGCGGTCTGGGTCCGCTCGTTCAGCGTTTGCTCCGACAAGGCTTCGCGCAGGCTGTCCACCGTCTTCCCCGCGTCGTAATGCAGCCGCTTGAGCCGCAGCAGTGACTCGGCAAATGGCTTGAGCCAGCGCGACTCCACCAGCGACTCACCGGCCAGCCCGAGCAAGCGGTTCAGATTCTCCGCGGTCACGCGCAAGACGCGGTCGGAGCTTTCGCGCACGTCCGCAGCGCCGGCCGGCTGCGGTTCGCTTTGCTGGGTCGACTGCGGCTCGGACAGTAAAGACGCCGATGCCGGCGCGGCATCGCCCGCGGAGTCGCCGTTCTCACCGCCTTCAAGGACAGCCGCTAGCGCCGCAAGGAATGTGTTCACTTCCGCCGGCTTCTCGCCCTCCCACTGGCCGACTTCG
>WNFW01001410.1_pt1 | contig 25856 bp, 21 predicted proteins | sample 5400131 | NCBI WGS metagenome assembly WNFW01 (sample SAMN13153362, study PRJNA577476) | soil metagenome | isolation source: 20 cm soil or saprolite under grassland replicate 1 | place: USA:California | collected 2016-06-15 | reverse complement strand
GACATGCGCACCCAGCTGGCAAAAGCCAAGCAGCAGGTGGCGTCGGCGATCGCGGACGAGAAACGGCTCTCGGCTCAAGCGGAGCAGGAGAAGAAGCTCGCCGAAGACTGGGAGAAGCGCGCCGTGCTGGCCGTCCAGGAAGGGCGCGACGACCTCGCCAAGCAGGCATTGCTGCGGCACAACGAGCACGCCCAGAACTACGTCGGGCTGCACGAGACGTGGGTCAAGCACCGCGAAGAGACCGACCGGCTGAAGCTGTCGCTGCGCCAGCTCAACGACCGCATCGAGGAAGCGAAGCGCAAGAAGAATATCCTGATCGCGCGCCAGAAGCGCGCCGAGGCGCACAAGCGCATTCAGGAAACGATGTCCTCGATGTCGGACAAGAGCGCCTTCGAGACGTTCGAGCGCATGGCCGAGCAGATCGAGCACGAGGAGCGCAAGCTCCTGGCGGCCGCCGAGGTCAACGAGGACCTCTCGGGCGATTCGCTGGTCAAGCAGTTCCAGGGCCTCGAGCACCGCTACGATGCGGACCAGCAGCTCGCCGCGCTGAAACAGAAGATGGGGCTGCTCGGCACCGGCGACGCCGCGCCCGAATCGAAGCAGCTCGGCAAGGGGGCGAAAGAAGCCGAGCTGGTCGAGGATGACGACGCCGGACACATCCCCTGACCGCTGACACGCCGTCGTCGCGAAGCACGAGCGCCACGTTCGTGGCGCTCTTCGTTGCGGCCCTCGCCACCTGGTTCCTCATCCGGGTCGTCGACATCCTGCTGCTGCTGTTCCTGGCGGTGCTGCTTTCCGTCTACCTGTCGTCGCTGACCGACATCCTGGAGCGGCGGCTGCGGCTGCGCCGCTGGGTGGGGCTCACCCTCGCCGGGGCCGGCACGCTCGTCGTCGTGGTGGGGTTGGGCGCGCTGATTTTCCCGCCGGTCGTCGATCAGACGCAAGGGCTGGTGTCGGGACTTCCCCAGACGCTCACCGACGTGCAGAACGTGATGGCCGAGTGGGCCCGGCGCTACCCGTTTCTGCGGCGCACCGAGCTCGCCGACCCGCAATCCGGGCTCGTCGCCAAGCTCATCAACGACGCGACCGGCTACCTCTCCAGCTCGCTGCTGCCGTACCTGCGGGCCGGCGGCAAGCTGTTCATCGAGGGCGTGAGCGTGCTGGTGATGGCGACGTACCTCGCGCGCACCCCGGGGATCTACAGCGACGGCGTGGTGTCGCTCGTGCCCCCCAGGCACCGCGGGGTGGCGATCCGCATCCTCGACGACACCGGCGCCACGCTGCGCGCGTGGATCGCCGGGCAGATCCTCGCGATGTTCGTGCTCGGCCTCCTCACGGCGCTGGGGCTGCTCGTGCTCGGCGTGCCGTACTGGCTCGCCTTCGGCGCCTTCACGGGACTCGTCGCCATCGTCCCGTTCTTCGGCACCATCGTCTCGACCCTGCTGCCCGCCCTGTTCGTGGTGGGCACCGGCGACTGGATCAAGGTCGTGGCGGTGATCGGACTGGGCGTGCTCGTGCACGTCGCCGAGGCGAACCTCGTGGCCCCGCTCATCATGCAGCGCAAGGTGTCGCTGCCGCCGGTCCTCACCATCGCCAGCGTGCTCGTGATGGGGGCGCTGCTCGGCGTCATCGGCCTGATCGTGGCGGTGCCGGTGCTCGCCGTCACGATGGTCTTCCTGCGCCACATCCTCCACGGCGAGATTTACGGCGACACCGGCCACCTCGAACCGGCCGTGCTCAAAGTGAGCGGCCAGTTCCGCGTGCCCAAAACCCAAACGTCCGGATGACGACGCCCACGACCCACCGCTTCCTCATCATCGCCGACGGCCAGTTCGGCCCCCTGACTTCCAAAACCGCGAACTCCTGCATCCGCTACTTCCCCGAGCGGATCGTCGGCGTGCTGGACCGCCGCGAGGCGGGCAAGACGGTCGCGGACGTGCTCGGCTTCGGCGGCCCCCCCCCCATTCCCGTCGTCGGGGATTTCGCGCAGGGGCTCGCGCTTGGTCCCACCGCCGTGCTCATCGGCATCGCGCCCGCCGGCGGCCAGCTGCCGCCGGAGTGGCGCGGCTGGCTGAAGACGGCCATCGACCGTGGCCTCGAGATCTGGAGCGGGCTGCACACCTTCATCGGCGACGATCCCGAGCTCGGCGCGCTCGCGCGCGCGAAGCAGGTGCGCATCCTCGACGCCCGCAAACCCCCCGCCGACCTCCCCATCGCCGACGGTCGCGCCGCCGAGGTGGATGCCTACGTACTGCTCGCAGTCGGCTCCGACTGCAACGTCGGCAAAATGACCGCGATGCTGGAGCTCCGCAAAGGGCTCGTCGCCCGGGGGCAGAAGACCAGCTTCGTGGCGACGGGTCAGACGGGGATCTTCATCGAAGGCTGGGGCATCGCCGTCGATGCGGTCGTCGCCGACTTCATCGCGGGCGCGGCGGAACGGCTGGTGGTCCAGGGCGCGCAGGGGAACGACATCGTCCTCGTGGAAGGGCAGGGGAGCCTCATCCATCCCGGCTACTCCGGGGTCACGCTCGGCCTGCTGCACGGCTCCTGCCCCGACGGCCTGATCCTCTGCCACCAGGCGACGCGCGAATACCTCGGGGACTATCACGGGCGCGACCCGTGGGTGAAGATCCCCCCGTACCGCGAGCTCATCGACATCTACGAGCGGGCGATGGCGCCGGTGCGGCCGACCCGGACGATCGGGATCTGCCTCAACACCTTCGACATGAGCGACCGGGACGCCCGGGCCGCGATCGCCCGGGCGACTGCGGAAACGGGGCTCCCCGCCACCGATCCCGTGCGGTACGACCCCGGGCCGCTGGTGGAGGCCATCCTCACGGCGGCGGCGTAGCGATGCCGACCCCGCCGCCCGAGCTCGCCGCGGCGCTCGCCGAGCGCTACGCCATCGAACGCGAGATCGGGCGCGGCGGGATGGCGGCGGTGTATCTCGCCGAGGACCGCAAGCACGGCCGCAAGGTCGCGGTCAAGGTCCTCGACCCGTCCTTGGCGGCCTCGCTCGGCGCGGAGCGCTTCCTGCGCGAGATCCGCATCGCGGCGCGGCTCGCCCACCCGCACATCCTGCCGCTCATCGATTCCGGCGAGGCCGACGGCTGGCTGTACTACGTCAGCCCGCACGTGCCCGACGGCTCGCTCCGGGATCGGCTGCGGCGGGAGCCCCAGCTGCCGATCGGTGAAGCAGTGGCAATCGCCGCGGAAATCGGTGCGGCGCTGGATTTCGCTCACCGGCAAGGGTTCGTCCACCGCGACGTCAAGCCGGAGAACATCCTCTTCGCCGACCGCCACGCCGTGCTCGCCGACTTCGGGATCGCCCGCGCCGTCTCCCCGGTGGAGGTCGCCACGGTCACCGAAGTGGGGATGGCGCTCGGGACGCCGGAATACATGAGCCCCGAGCAGGCGGCCGGAGAGCAGAACCTGGGCGCGCGCAGCGACGTCTACAGTCTCGCGTGCGTCCTCTACGAGATGCTGGCCGGAGCGCCGCCCCTGCGCGGCGAGGGGGCGCGCGCGACGATGGCCAAGCAGGTGACCGAGGCCCCGGCGCCGCTGCGCGCGGCGCGACCGGACGCGCCACCGCACGTCGAGCGGGCGCTCGTGCGCGCGCTCGCCAAAGACCCGGCCGAGCGCCTGGCGAGCGCGGCGGAGTTCGTGACGGCGCTGCACACGCCCGCGGCGGGGGCCTCGGTGGGCGTGTCGGTAGCGGCCTGGGGGCGCGGGATCGTCGTGCTGCCGTTCACCAACGCGAGCGGCGATCCCGACAACGAGTACTTGAGCGACGGCATCACCGACGAGCTGATCTCCGCGCTCGCCAGGGTGGAGGGCCTCCGGGTCACGGCGCGGACGTCCGCGTTCGCGTTGAAGGGGAAGCCTCAGGACGTGCGCTCGATCGGCGCCCTGCTCGGGACCGCGTGGGTGCTGGAGGGCTCGGTGCGTCGGGCGGGCAGCCGGCTGCGCATCACCGCGCAGCTCACCTCCACGGACGACGGGCGGCTGCTCTGGTCGGAGCGCTACGATCGCACGCTCGAGGACGTGTTCGCGATCCAGGAGGAGCTGGCGCGGACCATCGTGGACACGCTGCGGGCGACGTCGTTCGCCGCGCTCGCCGAGCCGGTCGCGAAGCGCTACACGAACAATGTCCTGGCCTACAGTCACTATCTGAAGGGGCGCTTCGCGTGGAACAAGCGCTCGCCGGACGGGACGAGCGAGGCCATCGCCGCCTTCGAGGCCGCCATCGCGGAGGATCCCAACTACGCCCCCGCGTACGCCGGCCTCGCGGATTCCTATGCCCTGCAGCTGGACTACCGCAGCGTGCCCGTCGCCGAGGGCTTTGCCCGCGCGAAGGCCTACGCCCGGCGGGCGCTCGAGCTCGACGACACCGTGGCGGAGGCGCACGCGTCCCTGGCGTGGGGCCTCTTGATCTACGACTGGGACTGGGACGGCGCTGCCCGGGAGTTCCGGCGGGCGATTGAGCTCGATCCCCGGTACCCCACGGCGCACCAGTGGTACGCCTTCTCACTCGCCGCCCACGGCCGATTCGAAGAGGCGCTGGTGGAGAGTCATACCGCGCTGGAGCTGGATCCGGCGTCGGTGTCGATCCGTCGCACGGCGGGGCTGGCGTACTTCTACGCGCGGCGCTACCCGCAGGCGCGGGATCACCTGGTGCGGGCGATCGCCATGAACCCCACGTCCGAAGAGAATTACCGCATCTTGGGGCTGATCCTCGCGCACCTCGGTCAGTGGGAGGAAGCGGAGCGGGCGGTACGGGAAGCGCTAGCGGCTCCCGGCGTGGGGGCGTACAGCCATGCCACCCTGGGCTTCGTGCTCGCGCGCAGCGGACGACGCAGCGACGCCGAAGCGATCCTGCGCGACCTCACGGAGGTGGCGCAGCGCGGCTACGTCTCCCCGGTGGCGTTCGCCACGGTCCACCTCGGGCTGGGGAACGTGGATGCGGCGCTCGACTGGGCCGAACGCGCCTATGCGGAGCGGCGGGGGTGGCTGGTGTACTTCAAGGTGAACCCGCTCCTCGACCCGTTGCGCGGCCGGCCCCGGTTCGAGGCGCTCCTCAAACGCATGCGGTTGTAGCGCGCGATTTCGGTATGCGGGGCGGCGATTCGGTACGGGACGCCGCCTCTTTCCTTTCTATAGTGCCGGACGATGCTCCGGTGCGCTCTGGCCGAATGGCAGCTCGCGCGGACGCGGCTGGTGCGCTCGCGCTTGGGGTTGTGGCTGCTGCTCCTCGTCGCGGGGTTCGTCCTCGTGGCGCGCCACCCGGTCATCCTGGCGCTCGACACGGGGATGCTCGCCGCGGTGCTGGCCATCGCGTTCACCGCGGGCGCCGACAGCGATCGCGCCGCCCTGGCCCTCACCTTGACACACCCCACCACGCCGCTGGCGGTGGCGCTGGGGCGGTGGCTGGCGGCGAGCGCCATCGCGGGTCTTTGCGTCGGCGTCGAGTGCGCCACGCGAGCCGGCTCCGGCGGCGCGGAGGCGGCGGCGCTGTGGCGCGCCGCGGCCGGTGGGCTAGTGGCGGCCGCGGCGACGGCGGCGTGCGCGCTGGCGGCGGTGTGGGCGGGGGGCAACGCGCTCGCGGGCGTGCTCTTCCTTTATGTCTTCGTGATCAGCCACTTCGGCCCGCCGGCGATCGACGCGGTGTTGGGCGATGGGGTCGTGGCCTGGATTGCCGGCGCGGTGCTGCAGGTGTTGCCCGGCGTATGGCGATACGCAAAGCTGGCGTACGGCGACCCAGGCGCGTGGGCCCACGCGGTGGCGTGGGCGGCGGGCGGCGTGAGCGCGGCCGGCCTCGCGCTGGCCCGATGGATGCGCCGCTGAGCCTCCTCGAGGCGCGGGACGTGACGCGGCGGTTCGGCGCGCTCCAGGCGGTCGCCGGCGTGTCGCTGCACCTCGTGCCCGGCGAGATCGTGGGGCTCGTAGGAAAGAACGGCGCGGGGAAGACCACGCTGCTGCGCCTGCTCGCGGGGACGCTGCGGCTCGACGGCGGCTCGATCGCGGTCGCCGGGCACCCGCCCGGGACCTCGCCGGCGCGCCGGGTGCTCGGTTTCGCACCGGACGGCGCCGTCTTCCCGCCGACGCTCACCGTGCGCGAGGTGCTCGATTACTACTCGCGGCTGCACGCCGCCGGGCCGGAGCGCCGGGCGCTCGTGGCCGCGGCGCTCGAGCTCGGCGCGCTCGACGAGGTGGCGGGGGGGCGGGCCGCGTCGCTGTCGCGCGGCTACGTGCAGCGGCTCGCGTTCGCGCAGGCCGCGCTCGCGGGCCGGCGGATCCTGCTGCTCGACGAGACGCTGGCGGGCCTGGACCCCGTCGCGCGGCGCCGCCTGTGCGACCGGCTCCTGGCGCTCGCCGCCACTGGGGTGGCCGTGCTCCTCTCCTCGCACGATCTCGCCGCGGTGGAGCGGGTCGCCGCCCGGGTGCTGATCCTCGCCCGCGGGCGCGTGGTGCGCGAAGGCGCGACGGCGGTGCTGCTGCGCGACCGCGTGCTCGAGATCGTGCTCGACGCGCCGCCGCGCGTGCCGCCGCCCGGGTTCCGGGTCACCGCGTTCGGCCTCGAGACGGACCTGGGCGACCGCACCGTGGAAGCGGTCCTGGCGTTGTGCCGGGCGCACCGCCTCGCCGTGCGGGCGTCCCGGGTGCGGCTCCCATCCCTGGAAGACGTGGTGCTGGACGCGCTGGACGACGACGCCGGGCGCTGACTACGTTTCCCCCCCCATGAGCCTCCAGCTCTACAACACGCTGACGCGGCAGGTGGAGGCGTTCGCTCCGCTCGCGCCGCCGCGGGTCACGATGTACACGTGCGGCCCCACGGTCTGGAACTTCGCGCACATCGGGAATTTCCGGACGTTCCTGTTCGAGGATCTGCTGCGGCGGCACCTCGAGGCGTCGGGGTACGACGTGTTCCACATCATGAACCTCACCGACGTGGACGACCGGGTCATCAAGGCGGCCGCCGCGGCCGGCAAACGGCTCGCCGAGCTCACCGATCCGTTCGCCCGGGCGTTTTTCGAGGACCGCGACTTCCTGCGCATCAAGCCGGCGCACGTCTACCCGCGCGCCACGCAGTCCATGCCGGCGATGATCGCCCTGGTCGAGCGCCTGCTGGAGCGCGGCGTCGCCTATCGGGGCGACGACGGGTCGGTGTATTTCGCCATCGCCAAGTTCCCCCCCTACGGCCGCCTGTCGCAGCTCGACCGCCGCCAGCTCAAGGTCGGGGCGCGTGTGGCGAGCGACGAGTACGACAAGGAGAATCCGAGCGACTTCGCGCTGTGGAAGAAGGCGGGTCCGGTCGACGAGCAGGTGGGCGCGGTGTGGGACGCGCCGTTCGGCCGGGGGCGCCCGGGGTGGCACCTCGAGTGCTCGGCGATGTCGCTGGCGGAGATCCGGCAGCGCTTCGGCATCGAAACGCTCGATCTGCATTGCGGCGCGATCGACCTCATCTTTCCCCACCATGAAAACGAAATCGGCCAGTCCGAGGCCGCGACCGGCCGGCCGTTCGCGCGCGTCTGGATGCACGGGGCGTTTCTCAACGTGAAGGGCACGAAGATGTCGAAGCGGTACGGCAACTTCCTGACGGCGCGCGACCTCCAGGAGCAGGGCGTGGACGCCGGCACGTTCCGCACGCTCGTCTATCAGACGCACTACCGCCAGCCGCTCGACTATACCGACGACGCACTCGACGCCGCGCGGAAAGGGTCGCTGCGGCTGGGGAAGTTCCGGGCGCGGCTGGAGGGCGGGGCAGGACGGGGGAAGACGGGTGAAGACGGGGGAGGACGTCTCGCGGAGCTGGCGCGGCAGCTCGAGACGGACGTCCGGGCGGCCCTGGACGACGATCTCGATTCCCCCAAGGCGCTCGCCCATTTGTTCGACTTCGTGACCGCGGGGAATGCGCAGTTGGACCGGGGCACCGGCGGGCAGGGAGGCACCGCGGCCCTGGCGGTCTTCGACCGGCTCATGGAGCGGTTCGCGGTCCTGCCGGCCGCCCGGCCGGTGGACCCCGATCTGGCCCAGTGGGTGGGGGAGCGCCTCGCCGCCCGGGACCGGGCCCGTAAGTCCAAGGATTTCAAGGAGGCGGACCGGATCCGCGACGAGCTCAAGGCCCGCGGCGTGGAGATCGAGGACACGCCCACCGGGACCAAGTGGCGAGTGGTCTAAGTTCTTAACGGCACGTCCCTTGCAATACGGCACCTCCCCGTTTATGCTCCGAGTCTAATAGAAATAGCGGTCGACCAGCTGACGTAGCTCAACTGGTAGAGCAGCTGATTTGTAATCAGCAGGCTAAGGGTTCGAGTCCCTTCGTCAGCTCACGTTGCCGAAGAGGAGCGCTGCCCCGACTGTCGCAGTGCGACAACCCATCACCCCGCCCGAAGGCAGCGGGGTGCTTTGTCGCTGGGGGTGGAAGCCGGACTCGAATTGCGGGAAGGCGATTCGCGGCGTGGGCGTGGTGGGGTGCCCGAGCGGTCAAAGGGAGCAGACTGTAAATCTGCCGCGCTTACGCGCTACGAAGGTTCGAATCCTTCCCCCACCACTTGGCGCGCGGGCGTAGCTCAGTTGGTAGAGCATCAGCCTTCCAAGCTGAGGGTCACGGGTTCGAGCCCCGTCGCCCGCTTGCTGGTGTCGTCGCTCGCGTAGCTCAGTCGGTAGAGCGCGTCCTTGGTAAGGACGAGGTCACCGGTTCAATCCCGGTCGCGAGCTTCGAGAGACGTCGGACGTCAGACCTCAGACGTCGGGCGCTCCGACCCGGTGAGAGACCCGATGTCTGACGTCTGACGTCTGACATCCAACGAGGAGATCATGGCCAAGGCGAAATTTGAGCGGACGAAGCCGCATGTGAACGTGGGGACGATCGGCCATGTGGACCATCCGCGGCCCAGGGGCGGCGCGACGCGACCAAGATTTTGACGATCGCGACGGCGCACGTCGAGTACGCGACCGAGAAGCGCCACTACGCGCACGTGGACTGCCCGGGCCACGCCGACTACGTGAAGAACATGATCACGGGAGCGGCGCAGATGGACGGCGCGATCCTCGTGGTGTCGGCGGTGGACGGGCCGATGCCGCAGACGCGCGAGCACATCCTGCTGGCGCGGCAGGTGAACGTGCCCTCGATCGTGGTGTTTTTGAACAAGTGCGACCTGGTGGACGACGCCGAGCTCCTGGACCTGGTGGAGCTCGAGGTGCGCGAGCTCTTGTCCCAGTACCAGTTCCCCGGCGACCAGGTGCCGGTGATCCGGGGGGCGGCGCTGAAGGCGCTGGAGGGGGACAAGGCGTGGGCGGAGAAGATCTGGGAGCTCTTGAAGGCGCTGGATGAGTACATCCCGATTCCGCAGCGGGACGTCGACAAGCCGTTCCTGATGCCGGTCGAGGACGTGTTCTCGATCACGGGGCGGGGGACGGTGGCGACGGGGCGGATCGACCGGGGCAAGGTGAAGGTGGGGGACGAGGTGGCGCTGGTGGGGTTTGGGACGGACAAGAAGACGGTAGTGACGGGGGTCGAGATGTTCCGCAAGCTGCTGGAGGACGGGCAGGCGGGGGACAACGTGGGGTTGCTGTTGCGGGGGATCGAGAAGACGGACGTGGAGCGGGGGATGGTGCTGGCGAAGCCGGGGTCAATCACGCCGCACACGACGTTTGACGCCGAGGTGTACGTGTTGACGAAGGAGGAGGGGGGCCGGCACACGCCGTTTTTCAAGTGGCGGCGGGGGTGGAGATGGTGATGCCGGGGGATAACACGAAGATGACGATCGAGCTGATCACGCCGATCGCGATGGAAGAGGGGCTGCGGTTCGCGATCCGCGAAGGCGGCCGCACCGTCGGCGCCGGCGTCGTCACCAAGATCAAGAAGTAAGGCTGCGATGCCGCGCGAGAACATCATCATGGAGTGCACGGCCTGCAAGAGCCGCAACTACTTCACGACCAAGAACCGGCGCAAGCACCCCGAGCGCGCGGAGTGGAAGAAGTATTGCCCGCGGTGCAACAAGCCGCAGGTGCACAAGGAATCGAAGTAGGCCGTGGCGACGGAGGCGCTTGCCGGGCCGACGCGCGGGCGGCTGGGCCGCTTCGTGGATTTCCTGCGGGAGGTGCGCAACGAGATCCGCAAGGTCACCTGGCCGACGTGGGACGAGCTGAAGAAGGCGACGCTCGTCATCGTCGCCTTCGTGGCCGTGCTGGGGTTCGTGATCGGGGTGATGGACACCGCGCTGCAGTTCCTGCTGGTGACGTCGGTGGCGCGGCTGTTCCGATGAGCGAGCACCGCTGGTACGCGGTGCAGGTGACCGCCGGGCACGAGAACAAGGTGCGGTCCCTGATCGCGCGGCGCATCCAGGATGACCCGCGCCCCGACGAGGAGAAGGCGATCCGGCAGGCGCTGGTCCCCACGCAGGACGTCGTGGAGATCAAGAACGGCAAGAAGGTCAACGTCGAGCGCAAGATGTACCCGGGATACGTGCTCGTGGAGATGATCAAGAACCAGGAGACCCTGCACACGATCAACGGCATCCAGGGCGTCATCAAGTTCGTCGGCACGGGCCGGGAGCCGATGGCCCTGCGCCAGGACGAGGTCAACCGCCTGCTCGGTATCGAAGAGGCGGTGAAGGAAGAGGAACCGGCGGAGACGATCCCGTTCCTTCCCGGGCAGGTGGTGGAGATCACGGAAGGGCCGTTTTCGGACTTCAGCGGCACGGTGGAAGAGGTGATTCCGGACAAGGGGAAGGTGCGCGTCTCGGTCTCGCTTTTCGGCCGGCCGACGTCCGTGGAGCTGGATTACTTGCAGCTGAAAGCGCATTAAATGGCCAAGCCGATCGTCGCAGTCGTGAAGCTGCAGGTGCCGGCGGGGCAGGCGACGCCGGCGCCGCCCGTGGGCACGGCGCTCGGGCCCCATGGGGTCAACATCATGGAGTTCGTCAAACAGTTCAACGCCAAGACGAATTCGCAGATGGGGATGGTCACGCCGGTCGAGGTCACGATCTTCAAGGACCGGACGTTCACCTTCATCACCAAGACGCCGCCCGCGGCGATCCTGCTCAAAAAGGAAGCGGGCATCGAGAAGGGGTCGCCCACGTCCAACCGCCAGAAGGTCGGCACGGTCACGCGCGCACAAGTGAAAAAGATCGCCGAGATCAAGATGCCCGATTTGAATGCGACTTCGCTCGAGTCGGCGATGAAGATGATCGCGGGCACGGCGCGCTCGATGGGCCTCGAGGTGGTGGAGTGATGCGCGTCCACGGCAAGCAGTACCGGGCGGCCGTCGCGACCCTCGAGCCCCGCAAGCTGTATCCCCCGCGCGAGGCGGTGGACAAGGTGAAGGCGACGGCGTTCGCGAAGTTCGACGAGTCGGTGGACGTGGCGGTGCGGCTCGGCGTCGATCCCAAGCACGCCGACCAGATCGTCCGGGGCACGGTCACGCTGCCCCACGGCACGGGGAAGACCTTGCGCGTGCTGGCGATCGCGGCCGGTGACAAGGCCAAGGAAGCCGAAGCGGCCGGCGCCGACTTCGTGGGAGTCGAGTACATCCAGAAGATCAAGGACGGCTGGCTGGACACCGACGCGATCGTCGCGACGCCGGACCTGATGGGGCAGATCGCCCCGCTGGGCAAGATCCTCGGGCCCCGCGGCCTGATGCCGAACCCCAAGGCGGGCACGGTGACGATGGACGTGGCGCGCGCCGTCAAGGAGCTGAAGGCCGGCAAGATCGAGTTCCGCGTGGACAAGAGCGGCATCGTCCACGCGCCGGTTGGGAAGAAGTCGTTCCCGCCCGAGGCGCTGGCGGAGAACCTGCATCACTTCCTGGAGGCGATCGTGCGGGCGCGGCCGGCGGCGGCGAAAGGCCAGTACATCCGCTCGGTGACGGTCTCGAGCACCATGGGCCCGGGCGTGCCCGTCGATCCGGCGGCGTACCTATGATCCGGACCAAGGCGCAGAAACAGCAGCTGGTGACGACGCTGGCGGCGAAGCTGAAGCGCGCGCGCACGCTCTACGTGACGGACTTCACGGGGTTGAACGTCGCGCGGATCACCGATCTGCGGCGGCGGCTGCGCGCGGCCGGCGTCGAGTACGTGGTGGTGAAGAACACGCTGGCGCTGCGCGCGCTGGGCGAGGCGCAGCTGACGGGGGGGGGGCTGGAGCCGCACCTGGACGGCCCCACGGCGCTGGTGCTCGCGGGCGCGGACGCGATCGCGCCGGCGAAGATCCTGACCGACTTCGCCAAGGAGTTCGAGAAGCCCCGGATCAAGGTTGGTCTGATCGAAGGCAAGACGATCGCGCCGGAGCTGGTGACCCGGCTCGCAGCGCTGCCCGCGCGGGAGGCGCTGCTGGCCCAGTTGGGTGGGGTTCTGCAGGCGCCGCTGGCGGCGTTCGCCGGCGCGATGAACGGGTTGTTCATGACGATGGTGGGCGCCCTCGAGGCGTTGAAACACAAAAAGGCGGGAGCGTAGACACATGGCGACGCAGACGAGTCTGAGCAAGGACGACATCATCGCCGCGATCGGCAATATGTCGGTATTCGAGCTGGCCGAGCTGATCGAGGCGTTCAAGGCGAAGTTCAACGTGACGATCGCGGCGCCGGTGGCCGCGGCGCCGGCGGCGGGCGGAGCGGCAGGCGGAGCCGCGGCGCCGGCGGTCGAAGAGCAGACCGAGTTCACCGTCGTGCTCAAGAGCGGCGGCGAGAAGAAGATCCAGGTCATCAAGGAAGTGCGCGCGGTCACGAACCTGGGCCTCAAGGAAGCGAAGGATCTCGTCGAGGCCGGGGGCGTGGTAAAGGAAGGCGTGTCCAAGCAGGAAGCCGAAGAGATCAAGAAAAAGCTCGAGGCGCAGGGCGCGGTCGTTGAGCTGAAGTAGGCGTGGCGTTCGCCCCGGGCCATGGGGGCCCGCGGGCGCGACCCCCGGCCTTCTTCGGTTCACGACATGCGCGGATTTGCTCCATACCTGCTCGCCTCCCTGAGCCCTGTTGCGGTCCCCGGCCCATGGGCCCGGGGGCGGCAGGGCCTTTTGCCGTCGGATTGAGGGTGTGACATGACCAAAACGCTGCCGGTGCTGTCGTTCGCGAAGCTCGAGATGGGGATGCCGATGCCCCATCTCCTCGACATCCAGACGCGCGCGTTCCAGGCGCTGCTCCAGCCGGACGGCAAGGGCGCCGAGCGCGCCGACGTCGGGCTGGAACGGGTGTTCAAGGACCTGTTCCCGATCCAGGACGTCAACGGGAACTACTCGCTCGAATTCGTGAAGTTCGCGCTCGGCGAGGCCAAGTACACGGTCGAGGAGTGCATCGAGCGTGACATGACGTACTCGGTGCCGCTCAAGGCCACGCTGCAGCTGGTGGTGATGGAGGAGGTCGGGGAGGGGAAGGCGAAGCGGCCCAAGAACATCATCGAGAAGGAAGTCTATCTCGGCGAGCTGCCGATTCTGACGCCGCTCGGCACGTTCGTGATCAACGGCGCCGAACGCGTGATCGTCTCGCAGCTGCACCGGTCCCCGGGCGTGGTGTTCGAGGAGAGTATCCACCCCAACGGCCAGCGGCTGTTCTCGGCGCGCATCATTCCGTTCCGCGGCTCGTGGGTCGAGTTCACCATCGACATCCACGACGTGATCTTCGTCCACATCGACAAGAAAAAGAAGTTCCCGGCCACCGCGCTGCTCCGGGCCTTCGGCTACGGGACGAACGCGGAGATCCTGAAGCTGTTTTACGCAACGAAGGATATCGACATCACCGGCAAGCTCGAAGGCCGCGCCCAGAAGCGCGAGGTGCTCGGCACCCTGCTCGCGGCCGACGTGCCGGACCCCGAGAACAAGAAGGGGGAGGCGCTGGGCAAGGTCGGCGAGGAGCTGACGCTCGAGAAGTTCAACACCTTCCGCCGCGCGGGCATCACGCGCGTCAAGGTGTTCGCCGGCTACACGACGCTCGATCTGCGGGAAGAGGAGCATCCGACGACGACGCGGTCGACCGAGGGCAAGCACATCCTCGCCTTCGACGTCGCGGACCCGGCGACGGGCGAGGTGCTGGCCGAGGCGGGGCGCGAGGTCACGGACGCCATGCGCAAGAAGCTGCTCAAGGCGAACGTCACGCGCGTGGAAGTGCTGCTGCCGCCGGGCCGGGCGGAGTCGCCGCTCATCAAGAACACGCTGGCCAAGGACCCGACGCGCACGGAGGCCGAGGCGCTCGAACAGATCTACCAGCTGCTGCGGCCCGGCGAGGCGCCGAACCTCGAGACGGCGCGGCAGGCGCTGGAGCGCCTGTTCTTCCACCCCAAGCGCTATGACCTGGGGCGGGTGGGTCGCTACAAGATCAATCAGCGGCTCAAGGTCGCGGCGCCGACGAACGTCACGGTGCTCACCGAGGAGGACTTCATCGCGATCATCCGCTACTTGATCGAGCTCCGGGAGGGCCGCGGCTACACGGACGACATCGACCACCTCGGCAACCGCCGCGTGCGCTCGGTCGGCGAGCTCATCGCCAACCAGTTCTCGGTGGGGCTGTCGCGGATGGCGCGGCTCATCAAGGAGCGGATGAGCATCAACAACGACCCCGAGCGGATTACCCTGGACGATCTGGTGAACGCGCGGACGGTGAGCGCCGTGATCCAGGCGTTCTTCGGCAGCTCGCAGCTGTCGCAGTTCATGGACCAGACCAACCCGCTCGCCGAGCTGACCCACAAGCGGCGGCTTTCCGCGCTCGGCCCCGGCGGCCTGACGCGGGAGCGCGCGGGCTTCGAGGTCCGCGACGTGCACTACAGCCAGTACGGCCGCATGTGCCCGATCGAAACGCCGGAAGGGCCCAACATCGGCCTGATCACGAGCCTGTCGTGCTACGCGCAGGTCAACGACCTCGGCTTCATCGAGACGCCGTACCGGGTCGTCAAGAACGGCAAGGTGACCGACGACATCCGCTGGCTGTCGGCCTCCGAGGAGGAGGACTACGCGATCGCGCAGGCCAACGCCCGACTCACCGAGGACGGCCGCTTCGCCGACGACCTCGTGCTGTCCCGCAAGCGGGACGACTACCCGCTGCTCCCGCCCGAGCGCGTGGACTTCATGGACGTGGCGCCGGAGCAGCTCGTGTCGATCGCGGCGGCGCTGATTCCGTTCCTGGAGCACGACGACGCCAACCGGGCGCTCATGGGATCGAACATGCAGCGTCAGTCGGTGCCGCTGCTGTTCCCGCAGGCGCCCGCCGTGGGGACGGGGCTCGAGGAGCGGGTGGCGCGCGATTCCGGCGCGGTCGTCATCGCGCGGCGCGCGGGCGTGGTGCAGCGCGTCACCGCCGATGAGATCATCATCGACACCGGCGACGAGGAGCGGCGCGCGGGCGAGCATCCGCTGGCGCGGCTGAAGCAGCACGACCGCTTCCGCCTCAAGAAGTTCTGGCGCACGAACCAGGACACCGCGATCAACCAGCGGCCCCTGGTGCACGTCGGCCAGCGCGTCAAGGCGGGCCAGATCGTCGCCGACGGCTCGGGCACCGAGCGCGGCGAGCTGGCGCTGGGCGCCAACGTGCTCGTCGCGTTCATGCCGTGGTACGGCCACAACTTCGAGGACGCCATCGTGCTCTCGGAGCGCCTGGTGAAGGACGACGTGTATTCGTCGATCCACATCCAGGAGCTCGAGCTCCACGTCCGCGACACCAAGCGCGGCCGCGAGGAGATCACCCGGGAGATCCCCAACGTCGCCGAGGAGTCCCTCGTGGACCTCGACGAGCGGGGCATCGTGCGCATCGGCGCCCACGTGAAGGCGGGCGACATCCTCGTCGGCAAGATCACGCCGAAGGGCGAGACCGAGTTGTCCCCCGAGGAGAAGCTGCTCACGGCGATCTTCGGCGAGAAGGCGAAGGACGTGAAGGACTCCTCGCTCAAGGTGCCGCCGGGGATGGAGGGCGTGGTCATCGACGTGAAGATCTTCTCGCGCGTCGAGGACCAGGTCGTCGAGAAGGACCGCGGCGAGCGCATCGGCGAGGTGCGGCGCGTCGAGGCGGAGGAGAAGGCGCGGATCTCGGACGCCGTGTTCACGGAGCTGACCGAGCTCCTCGCCGGCCACGAGGTGGGGTTGATGCTCAAAGCCGGCACGGTGGAGGAGTACCTGCCCGCCGGCACCAAGCTCACGCGCGAGAAGCTCGCCGAGGTGCGCTTCGCCGACGTGGACCTGAAGACGCTGCGGGTCTCCAACAAGACGGTCAACGAGCGGGTCCGCGCGATTCTCGACGCGGCGCAGGCGGAGCGCGCCAAGATCGAGGAAAAGGCGGAGGATCAGATCGACAAGATCCTCCAGCCCGACGAGCTGCCGCCGGGCGTGATTCAGTTGGTGAAGGTCTACATCGCCGAGAAGCGCAAGATCTCGGTGGGCGACAAGATGGCCGGCCGCCACGGGAACAAGGGCATCATCGCGCGGATTGTGCCGGAGGAGGACATGCCGTTCCTCCCCGACGGGACGCCGGTGGACATCGTCCTGAACCCGCTGGGGGTGCCGTCGCGGATGAACGTCGGCCAGATCCTGGAGACACACCTCGGCTGGTGCGCCCGGATCCTCGGCTTCGAGGCGAAGACCCCCGTCTTCCAGGGGGCCGACGAAACCGAGATCGGCGTGCTGCTGCGCCTCGCGGGGCTCACCTGGGCCGCCGAGGCGCTGCACCTCGAGGCGCGGCCGCCCGAGCTCGACGCCGAGGCGGTGCGGCGCATCGCCGACGACCTGCGGCACCTGCCCGCCCAGAACGGCGGGCGGCCCGATCTCACGACGGCGGGGCTCGCTGTGCTCAGCTCACGGGCGCTGTCGCAGGAGACGCGGGACGTCTACCACCAGTTCGTGGACTTCCTGCGGCACGCCGCCAAGGCGCTGGCCGAGCGCGAAGTCGCCCAGCGGGGCCTGGAGCGCGAGCAGCACGAGGCTCAGCTGGAGGCCGCCGACTTGTCGAAGGCCGGGCGGGCCGCGCTCAAGGCGGGGCTCAAGGACGTGGAGAAGTTCCTCGAGCACGACAAGCCGGCCGAGGTCCTGGAGGCCACCGGCTATCCGGCGCTCGCCGCGCTGCTCGGGCCCAAGAGCGAGGCCGACGTCGACCAGGCGGTGTCCGAGCTGCTCCGCAGCGCGGGGCTGTCGCCGGCGGGGAAGGCGCGGCTGCGCGACGGGCGGACGGGCGAGGTGTTCACCTGGGACGTGACGGTCGGCTCGATCTACATGATGAAACTGTCGCACCTCGTGGACGACAAGATCCACGCGCGCTCGATCGGCCCGTACTCGCTGGTCACGCAGCAGCCGCTCGCCGGCAAGGCGCAGTTCGGCGGCCAGCGGTTCGGGGAAATGGAAGTGTGGGCGCTGGAAGCGTACGGCGCCGCGCACACGCTGCAGGAGATCCTCACGGTCAAGTCGGACGACGTGAACGGTCGCAGCCGCGTGTACGAGGCGATCGTGAAAGGGCAGAATCTGCCGAAACCCGGTATCCCCGAGTCCTTCAACGTGCTGGTGAAGGAGCTCCAGGCCCTGGGTCTCAAGGTCACCCTGGGCACCACCGAGGACGTCGAGGAGTAAGGGGAGGAACGACACGATGATCGATTTCCGAAGCGGCCGCGAGCCGAAGAGCTCGAGCTTCGATTACATCCAGATCCGGATCGCCTCGCCCGAGGAGATCCGCGGGCCGAAGGACCAGAAGGAGCGCGAGCGCCTGGAGCTGCAGGGGCAGCGCGCCTGGTGGTCGTGGGGCGAGGTCACCAAGCCCGAGACGATCAACTACCGGTCCTTCAAGCCGGAGCGCGACGGGCTGTTCTGCGAGCGCATCTTCGGGCCCGTCAAGGACTGGGAGTGCCACTGCGGGAAGTACAAGCGGATCCGCTACCGCGGCGTCATCTGCGACCGCTGCGGCGTCGAGGTCACGCTGTCCAAGGTGCGCCGCGAGCGCATGGGCCACATCGAGCTCGCCGTGCCGGTGGCGCACATCTGGTTCTTCAAGACGCTGCCGTCGCCGATGGGCAACCTGCTCGACATGACGCTGCGGGACCTGGAGCGGGTGATCTACTACACGAACTACGTGGTGATCGACGCCGGCGAGCAGGAAGTGCAGGAGAAGGAGCTGCTGGACGAGGACCGCTTCCTCGAGCTGCGCGCCAAGGCGCGGGCCGAGGGCGACACGGCGTTCCGGGCGGACATCGGCTCGCCGGCGGTGCGCTCGCTGCTCGAGCGGCTCGCCGTCGACAAGCTCGCCGACTCGCTGCGCGAGACCGTCGCGACCGAGACGAGCCAGCACCGCAAGAAGCAGATGCTGAAGCGGCTGAAGATCGTGGACGCGTTCCGCAACTCGGGGAGCGCGGGCGAGCAGCGCAATGACCCGCGGTGGATGATCCTCGACGTGGTCCCGGTGATCCCGCCCGACCTGCGGCCGCTGGTGCCGCTCGACGGCGGGCGGTTCGCGACCTCGGACCTGAACGACCTGTATCGGCGCGTCATCAACCGCAACAACCGGCTGCAGAAGCTGATCCTGCACCGGGCGCCGGAAGTGATCCTGCGCAACGAGAAGCGGATGCTGCAGGAGGCCGTGGACGCGCTGTTCGACAACGGGCGCCGCTCCAAGGCGATCCGCGGGCGCGGCAAGCGCCCCCTCAAGTCCCTGAGCGACATGCTCAAGGGCAAGCAGGGCCGGTTCCGTCAGAACCTGCTGGGCAAGCGCGTGGACTACTCGGGCCGCTCGGTGATCGTCGTGGGCCCGGAGCTGCGCCTGCACCAGTGCGGCCTCCCCAAGGCGATGGCGGTCGAGCTGTTCAAGCCGTTCATCATCCACAAGCTGGTGGAGAAGGGCCTGGCGGAGACCGTCAAGCGGGCGAAGAAGATCGTCGAGAAGGAGAGCCCCGAGGTCTACGAGATCCTGGAAGAGATCATCCAGGACCACCCGGTGCTCCTGAACCGCGCCCCGACGCTGCACCGCCTCGGCATTCAGGCGTTCGAGCCGGTGCTGGTCGAGGGGAAGGCGATCCGCATCCACCCGCTCGTGTGCGCCGCGTTCAACGCGGACTTCGACGGCGACCAGATGGCCGTGCACGTGCCGCTCTCGTTCGAGAGCCAGCTCGAGTCGCGGCTGCTGATGATCTCGTCGAACAACATCCTGAAGCCCTCGGACGGGCGCCCGGTGGCCGAGCCCAGCCAGGACATGGTGCTGGGGTGCTACTTCCTCACCAAGGAGCCGACGGAGTTCGAGGCGCGGATCGCGGACGCGCGCTGTCCCCGGGTCGGGTCGTTCGCCGAGCTGGAGATGGGGCTCGCCACCCGGCGGCTCGATTACCACTCCCCGGTGCACTTCTGGGACGCGCCGCCGGCGGGCGTCGGCGGACCGGGAGTGGCCCAGTGGATCGGGACCACGGCGGGGCGGGTGATCTTCAACTCGATCCTCCCCGACGGGTTGCGCCGCGACCTCGGGTTCCAGAACCGCGTGATGCGCAAGCGTGACCTCTCGGACCTCGTGTTCGAGAGCTACCGGCGCGCCGGGCTCGCCAGCACGGTGGAGTTCCTGGACTATCTGAAGGAGTTCGGGTTCCGCTACGCGACGATGGGCGGCGTGTCGATCGGCATCGAGGATCTGGTGATTCCGGCCGAGAAGGCGCCGCTGCTGGCCGACGCCGAAGCGCGCGTCGAGCGTTTCCAGCGCGCGTACACTACGGGCCAGATCACCTTCGGCGAGCGCTACAACAAGGTGATCGACGCCTGGACGCACGCGAACAACGACATCGCCGAGGCGATGGTCGGCACGATGCGGAAGTCCCGGGGTGGCTTCAACCCGGTGTTCATGATGTTCGACTCCGGGAGCCGCGGCTCGCGCGACCAGATCCGCCAGCTGGCGGGCATGCGCGGCCTCATGGCCAAGCCGCAGAAGAAGCTCACCGGCGGCATCGGCGAGATCATCGAGAGCCCGATCAAGTCGAACTTCCGGGAGGGGCTCTCGGTGCTCGAGTATTTCATCTCGACGCACGGGGCGCGCAAGGGCCTGGCCGACACGGCGCTGAAGACCGCCGACGCCGGGTACCTGACGCGCCGGCTCGTGGACGTGGCGCAGGACGTCACGGTCACCGAGGAGGACTGCGGCACGGTGCGCGGGCTCGAGATGTCGGCGCTGAAAGAAGGCGAGGACATCATCGAGCCGCTGCGCGAGCGCCTCGTGGGCTGCGTCGCGTGCGAGGAGATTACCGACCCGCACGAGCTCGATGAGTTCGGCAAGCCCAAGGTGCTGGTCGAGGCCGGCCAGCTGATCAGCGAGGATACCGCCCAGGCCATCGAAGATGCGGGGATCGAAGGGGTGTCGATCCGCTCGGTGCTCACGTGCGAGGCCAAGCGGGGCATCTGCCGCATGTGCTACGGCCGCAACCTCGCCACCATGGACATGGTGGATCTGGGGGAGGCGGTCGGCATCCTGGCCGCGCAGTCGATCGGCGAGCCGGGGACGCAGCTCACGCTGCGGACCTTCCACATCGGCGGCACGGCGGCGCGCATCGCCGAGCAGACGGTGCGCAAGACCAAGGTCGAAGGCGTGATTGAGTACGGCGACCGGCTCAGCTTCGTGCAGCCGCCCGAGGGCCAGCGCATCGTCACGAGCTACGAAGGGGAGCTGATGCTCAAGGCGGCGCCCCACGGCGGCACCACGGCCGCCGACAAGCTGGTCGTCCACTCGCGCTTCCACGTCCCGCTCGGCGCCACGCTGATGGCCGAGGACGGGCAGAAGGTAGGCCGCGACGGCGTGCTGTTCACGTGGGATCCGTACACGAATCCGATCCTGACCGACGTGCCGGGCATCGTCCGCTTCGTGGACATCGTCGAGGACGAGACGATCCGCGAGGAGCTGGACGAGCTCACCGGGCGGCGCCAGCGCGTGATCATCGAGGACCGAGAGAAGAAGCTGCACCCGCACATCGAAGTCATTCAGAAGAAGGGGGAGAAGGAGAAGCGCGTCCGCGACTTCGTCATCCCCGAGGGCGCGCAGCTCATGGTGGAGGACGGCCAGGAGGTGTACGCGGGCCAGATCATCGCCAAGGTCTCGCGCGAGGCGTACAAGACGCGCGACATCACCGGCGGTCTGCCGCGCGTGGCCGAGCTGTTCGAGGCGCGGCGGCCCAAGGACCCGGCCACGATTTCGGAAATGGATGGCACCGTCCGCTTCGGGGACATCAAGCGCGGCAAGCGCGAGATCTGGATCCACCCCGAGGAGGGCGAGGATCAGCTGTACGAGGTGCAGGCCTCGAAGCACTTGCGCGTCCACGAGGGTGACCGGGTGCGCGCGGGTGACCGGCTGACCGAGGGCCCCGTCAACCCGCACGACATCCTGCGGATCAAAGGCCCGCGGGCCGTGCAGGAGTACCTCGTCAACGAGATCCAGGAGGTGTACCGCCTGCAGGGCGTCAAGATCAACGACAAGCACATCGGCGTGATCGTGCGCCAGATGCTGCAGAAAGTGAAAGTCGTGGATCCGGGCGACACCGACTTCCTCGAGGGCGAGAACGTCGACAAGAACGTGTTCCGCGACGTGAACGAGCGGGCGATCAAGAAGGGGAGCAAGCCGGCGACCTCGGAGCACCTGCTCCTGGGAATCACCAAGGCGAGCCTCACGACCCAGTCGTTCATTTCGGCGGCGTCGTTCCAGGAGACGACCCGGGTGCTGACCGACGCCGCGATCCGCGGCGCCCGCGACGACTTGCTGGGGCTCAAGGAGAACATCATCATCGGCCACCTGATCCCCGCCGGGACCGGGATCTACCGCTACCAGGAGATCGAGGTGGAGCCGCCGCCGGGCTTCGAGCCGCCCGCGCCGCCGGTCGAGACGGTGCCCGGCGCGGCGCCGAGCCCGTTCGCGGAGGAAGTACAGGCGGAATAGCCGGTCGGACAGAGAGACGGTCGGACTGTCGGACGGTTAGGCGAACAGCGCCTGGGGAGGAATCCCGGGCGCCGTTTCGTTTTTCAAGGAGGTGCTTGGCGATCCGGTGACGGCGACTTCGGGAACATCGTGCCGAGGAGGCCGCCGACGACGCCGAACACGGTCGCGCCGATCAGACCGCCTTCGATGGTTGCGAACACGCAGCTCCCCTGGTGCGGTGTATCGTCTGCGCCGCAGAACGCGTTGCCGACATACGCCCCGAAGAGGCCCCCGCCGAACGCTCCGATCGCCAGCCCTTCCCAGCGATAGTCCGGCGCCGTGGAGTTCGCCGGCTGCGCAAACCGCGGGGATGAGATGCGCGCGGGCGGACGGTAGGTGGCAAGCGGCGCGGCCAGGCGCTGGGCTTGGAGCGCCGGAGGGGCCGCGAGCAGCACGAAGGCAGCCACGGCCATTCGTGGTCGCATGTTACGCAACATAACGGCCTGGCTTGTGTGCAACTTGGCGTCTTGCAACGGGCAACGGGGTTGGGCGATGGCGGAGTGGCAGGGGTTGACCTAAGTGTAGGCCCCGACTAGCCTTCACGTCTCTTTGCGGGCTTTTTTTTCGGAGTGTATGCCGACTATCAACCAGCTCGTCCGGCAGGGCCGGCGCGACGTGATGAAGAAGGAGAAAGCGCCTCATCTGCGCGGCAATCCGCAGAAGCGCGGCGTCTGCACGCGCGTGTACACCACGACGCCCAAGAAGCCGAACTCGGCGCTGCGCAAAGTCGCGCGGGTGCGGCTCACGAACGGCTTCGAGGTGACGGCCTATATCCCGGGCGAGGGGCATAACCTCCAGGAGCACTCGATCGTGATGATCCGCGGCGGCCGGGTGAAGGACCTGCCCGGCGTCCGCTATCACATCATCCGCGGCACGCTGGACGCCGCGGGCGTGAACGAACGCAAGAAGTCGCGCTCGAAGTACGGGGCGAAGCGCCAGAAGGAAGGCGGGGCGTGAGCCGGCGCAAGAAGGCGGTGCGCCGCCCGGTGCCGGCCGATCCGCGTTACGACAGCCAGACGGTCTCCAAGTTCATCAACAACCTGATGCGCAAGGGGAAGAAGAGTCTGTCGGAGCGCGTGTTCTACTCCGCGATGGACATGATCGAGCAGCGCACGGGGCAGCCGGGCGTCAACGTGTTCAAGCAGGCGCTCACGAACTGCAAGCCGGCGCTCGAAGTGAAGTCGCGCCGCGTCGGCGGCGCCACGTATCAGGTGCCCGTGGAAGTGCGGCCGGAGCGCCGCACCGCGCTGGCGATGCGCTGGCTGATCCAGTACTCGCGCGCCCGGCGGGAGAAAGACATGGGGGAGCGCCTGGCCGCCGAGCTGATCCTCGCCTCGAAGGGCGAGGGCGAAACGGTGAAGAAGAAGGAAGACACGCACCGGATGGCGGAGGCGAACCGCGCCTTCGCGCATTACCGGTGGTAACGACGAACCGCTAAACCGACAACTGCGGGGCCCTGCCACAAGGGACCCCACATCCTGGGCGGGAAGGCCGCCCGGATGAGCGCGGAGCGAGACCGGCCCACACCTGGGCGTCACGGTCGCCCCGCATTTTTGCTGAGCAGAGCAAGGAACGACATGCCGCGCACGACGCCGCTCGAAAAGATTCGGAATATCGGCATCATGGCCCACATCGATGCCGGGAAGACGACTACGACCGAGCGCATCCTGTACTACACGGGCCGCACCTACAAGCTGGGTGAGGTGCACGAAGGGACGGCCACGATGGACTGGATGGAGCAGGAGCAGGAGCGCGGCATCACGATCACCTCCGCCGCGACGACCACCTTCTGGACTCGCGCCGGCCAGCAGTACCGGATCAACATCATCGACACGCCGGGCCACGTGGACTTCACCGTCGAAGTGGAGCGTTCGCTGCGCGTCCTCGACGGGGCGGTCGCGCTGCTCGACGCCGTCGGCGGGGTCGAGCCGCAGACGGAGACCGTGTGGCGGCAGGCGGACCGCTACGGCGTGCCGCGGGTCATCTTCGTGAACAAGATGGACCGCGTGGGCGCGGACTTCGACATGTGCGTCAACATGGTGCGCGATCGCCTCGGCGCCAAGCCGGTGCCGATCCAGCTGCCGCTCGGCGCGGGCGAGCTGTTCACGGGGGTCGTGGACCTGGTCCGCCAGATCGAGATCGTCTACGACGACGAGTCGCTGGGGAAGAAGTACGTGGAGGGGCCGGTGCCCGACAGCCTCAAGAAGGAGGTGGCGGCGCTGCGCCACCAGCTGCTCGAGGCGGTCGTGGAGCATGACGACGCGATCCTCCACAAGTATCTCGAAGGGCAGCCGCTCACCGACGACGAGGTCCGCACGGTCATCCGCAAGGCGACCCTCGCCGGCCACGTGGTGCCGGTGCTGTGCGGCGCGGCGTTCAAGAACAAGGGCGTCCAGGCGCTGCTCGACGCCGTGGTGGACTACCTTCCCGCGCCGACGGACGTACCCTCGATCAGCGGCCACCTGCCGCACCACGACGCCACGCACGCCGAGCGCAAGGCGTCGGACGACGAGCCCTTCGCCGCGCTGGCGTTCAAGATCATGACCGATCCCTACGTCGGGAAACTGACGTTCTTCCGGGTCTATTCCGGGGTGCTCAACGCCGGCTCGTACGTCTACAACAGCACCAAAGATCGCAAGGAGCGCATCGGCCGGCTGCTGCAGATGCACGCCAACAAGCGCGAAGAGCTGGAGGAAGTCCGCGCGGGGGACATCGCCGCCGCGATCGGCCTCAAGGACACCAAGACCGGTGACACCCTGTGCGACGCCGAGCACCCGATCATCCTCGAGGCGATGCGCTTCCCCGAGCCGGTGATCTCGGTCGCGATCGAGCCCAAGACCAAGGCCGACCAGGACAAGCTCGGCGTGGCCCTGGCGAAGCTCTCCGAAGAGGACCCCACCTTCCGCGTGCACACCGACGCGGAGACGAACCAGACGATCATCTCCGGGATGGGCGAGCTGCACCTCGAGATCATCGTGGACCGGATGAAGCGCGAGTTCAAGGTGGAGGCCAACGTCGGCCGGCCCCAGGTCGCCTACCGCGAGACCGTCCGCAAGCGCGTCGAAGACGTCGAGGGCCGGTTCATCCGGCAGACCGGGGGCCGCGGCCAGTACGGCCACGTGGTCATCAACCTCGAGCCGGGGGCGCCGGGCACCGGCTTCGTCTTCGAGGACAAGATCGTCGGGGGCACGATCCCGCGGGAGTACATCGGGCCGGTGGAGCAGGGGGTGAAGGAGGCGCTCGAGAACGGCGTCCTCGCCGGCTATCCGATGGTGGATGTGAAGGTAGAGCTGATCGACGGCTCCTACCACGACGTCGACTCCAGCGAGATGGCGTTCAAGATCGCGGGCTCGATGGCGGTGAAGGAAGCGGCGCGCCGCGCGACCCCGGTGCTGCTCGAGCCGGTCATGGACGTCGAGGTGGTGACGCCCGCCGAGTACATGGGCGAGGTGATGGGCGATCTCTCCAGCCGCCGCGGCAAGATCGGCGGGATGACGCAGCGGGCCGGCGCGCACATCGTCGGGGCGAGCGTGCCCCTGTCGGAGATGTTCGGCTACTCCACCACGCTGCGCTCGATGAGCCAGGGCCGCGCGGTCTATACGATGCAGTTCAGCCACTACCAGGAAGTACCGAAGGCGAAAGCTGAAGAGATCGTTTCGAAAGTGAAAGGCTAGAGAGGAGATCATGGCCAAGGCGAAATTTGAGCGGACGAAGCCGCATGTGAACGTGGGGACGATCGGTCACGTGGACCACGGCAAGACGACCCTGACGGCGGCGATCACCAAGGTGGCCGAATCGAAGGGGCTGGCCAAGTTCGTCCCCTACGACGAGGTGGCCAAGGCTTCCGCGGCCCAGGGGCGGCGCGACGCGACCAAGATTTTGACGATCGCGACGGCGCACGTCGAGTACGCGACCGAGAAGCGCCACTACGCGCACGTGGACTGCCCGGGCCACGCCGACTACGTGAAGA
>WNFW01000467.1_pt1 | contig 25887 bp, 21 predicted proteins | sample 5400131 | NCBI WGS metagenome assembly WNFW01 (sample SAMN13153362, study PRJNA577476) | soil metagenome | isolation source: 20 cm soil or saprolite under grassland replicate 1 | place: USA:California | collected 2016-06-15 | reverse complement strand
GGCACGATCGCCGTGCGCTTGAAGTCCTTCCGAGGCCCCAGCATGGCCGCGGCCACGAGCGCCGATACGCCCGCGCTGATGTGCACCACCGTGCCGCCCGCAAAGTCGAGCGCGCCGAGCTTTGCCAGCCACCCGCCCGACCCCCACACCCAATGGGCGAGCGGGTCGTAGACGAAGGTGGCCCAGAGGACGAGGAACACGACGTAGGCGCGGAACCGCATGCGCTCCACGATCGCGCCGGAGATCAGCGCCGGCGTGATGATCGCGAACATCAGCTGGAACATCGCGTGCGCCTGCAGCGGAATCGTGGCTCCGTACGCCGCATCGGGCTCCAACCCCACGCCGTTGAAGGCGGCCCAGGACAGCCCGCCCCACCAGGGCGTGCCGTGCCCGAACGCGATGGAGTAGCCGACCAAGACCCACTGCACGCTGACCACACCCAGCGCGACGACGCTCATCATCATCGTGTTGAGGGCGTTCTTGGGCCGCACCAGCCCGCCATAGAAGAACGCGAGGCCCACCGTCATCACCATCACCAGCGCAGTGGAGGTGAGGACCCAGGCCGTGTCGCCCGCGGAGATGGCGTTCATGGTGCGTCCTCGCCCGCCACGGCACCGGCGTGGTGCGCGGTCTCGAGCGCGGCGCGCTGAACGGCATCCGCGTTCACGGCGGTGAGCGCGGCGTTGTCGTTCTCGCCCGTCCGGATGCGGATCACGCGCTCGATGGCCTGGACGAAGATCTTGCCGTCACCGACCTCGCCGGTGCGGGCAGACGCCAGGATGGCCTTGATGCACGGTTCCACAAAGGGCTCCGAGCACACCATCTCGATCTTGACCTTTTCGTGGAACTCCATGACGACCGTGGTGCCGCGGTACTGGCTCACGATCTCCTGCTCGCCCCCGTGGCCGCTCACGCGACTGAGGGTGATCCCCGTGACGCCGGCCTGGAACAGCGCCGCCTTGACCTCGGGCAGGCGTTCGGGCCGAACGATGGTTGTGATGAGTTTCATGGTGGAAAACGTAGCCCCCGTACCGCAAAGTGTCAACGGAATCGTGCATATGATGCACAGATCGACCATCAACTGGCAGCGCAGCACCCATAGCATACCGTGTGCCGTCGCCGCGAACGTGCATCATACGCACAACGCGCCACCCGATCGGGTTGGGGCCAGTCATCGGGCCCCGGGGGCCGTTTCTATCGGTTCCGTATGCCGTTTCGCCCCAGGCGTTTGCCTGACCGCGCGCGAGGACACCTCGACCTCGCGCTCGTGCTCGCCGCTTCGGGCATGGAACTCGCCTGACCCGGGAACCGACACCCGCCAGGGAGGACGCATGCACACGACCCGCGTGGTCGCATTGCTCGCCGCGTTTTCCTGCGCCGCATCCGGGGCGCGGGCGCAGTACCCGCAGCGGCGCGACGGCTTCTGGATCGGCTTCGGACTGGGATATGGCTGGGCGAACATCACCTGCGACAACTGCGTGGACAGCTCGAGTGTGGGGGGCATCACCGGGTTCGTGAAGCTCGGCGGCGCCCCCAGCCGCCACCTGCTCGTGGGCGGGGCGATAGACGGCTGGGCGCATTCCGACGGCGCGGCCACCGAGACGCTGACGAACGTCACGGCGTCGCTCTACCTCTACCCCGCCGCGAGGAGCGGTTTCTTCCTCACGGGCGGCGTCGGCTTGTCGAACTATCACGTGAACTCCACCCCGTCCTTCAACGGCACCGGTTGGGGCTTCACTGCCGGGGCGGGTTATGACATCCGGGTGGGCCGCGACCTGTCGCTGACGCCGGTGGTGAACTACGTGTACGGCGGCGTAGGCGACGTGAACCAAAGTGGCGTAGGGACGGCTGCCACCGGTTGGAAGCAACACGTGATCGACTTTGGCCTGGGTGTGACCTTCCACTGAGGCGGGCGGGGGGGCGTGCGCCGGGCTTTTCATTATCTTGGCCCACCATGCGCGACGTGTGGGGGTCGTGGTGAACCGGGCGGCAAGGGCGGGAGGGGTGCTCGCGCTGCTCGTCGGGTCGGCTCCGCTGGCGGCCCAGCTTCCGGAAGCCGATGCGGCTTTTCGCGCAGGGAACTATGCCGCCGCGCGCGCTGCCTACACACGCGTCCTCGCTGGTGATTCGTCCAACGAGCGGGCGCTGTACCGGCTCGCGATCCTCGACAGCTGGGACGGCAAGCTGATCCGTTCGCTGGCGGGCTTCGGCAGGCTGCGACGAATCGATCCCCGCGATCCCGACATCATGGTGTCTCACGCCCAGGTGCTGGCCTGGGCGGGCAAAACGGCGGCGTCCGAAGCGCTGTACGACTCGGTGATCGTGCGATTTCCCGACCGCGCCGACGCGCTGGCCGGCCGTGCCCGCGCGATCGCCTGGAGCGGGGATTTGGATCGCGCCGAGGAGTTGTGGCGCAGGGCACTGGAGCGACATTCCGACAATCCCGAGCTGTTGATCGGGCTCGCGCAGACGCTGTACTGGAAGGGACAGCCCGGGCTCGCGGAAACGTATGCGGTCCGTGCTCGGGCGGTGGCGCCGGAAGATCGTACCGCGCGCGACCTCGAGCGGGTAGTGCGGGCCGCCCTCCGCCCGGAAATCGCCACGACCGTGGACGGCGCCACGGACTCCGATCGAAATGCATTCGTGGCGCAGCAAGGCACGATCGCGTCTTCGCTTGGCACCGATCTCCGCGGCACCGTGCGCGCAGGGTGGCGACACGCCACCGACCAGGCGGGCGACGGCTCGAGCTATTGGGCGGGCGGCCACCTCATCGCGGCGCTGGGGCACGGCGCCGTGCTGCGCGCGGGCGTAGGGGCACGGCGGGTGCAGCCGGACGTTGGGGCCGGCCGTACGCCGCTCACCGCCGAGTTGGGCGTCGGGCTCCGGCCCGCCCGCTACGCTGCGGTGAGCGTGGGCTACTCCCGCACGCCGTTCGACGAGACCGCCGGCCTGATGCGGCAGGATCTGACGATCGATGCTGTGGACCTGAGTTTCGACGTGTCGCCCACGCCGGGCTGGTCGATCTCTGGGGGCGGTGGGGGCGCCTGGTTCTCGGACCGGAATCGACGCTACTCGGCCGTCGGGGCCGTGCTCGCGCGCGTGGCGCGTGGTCTGCAGCTCGGCCCCTATGCACGGATCCTCGGATATCGGGACGCGCCGGGTGGCTACTTCGCTCCGGACCGCTTCAGCGTGATCGAAGGCCGCGCGGTCTACGTCGGGCAGCGTAACCGCTGGGGCGTCCGCGCCGATGGCGGCGTCGGCTCGCAGCAGGTCTTCAACGGAGCGGCGCGCCAGACCGAGTGGCACATCGGGCTGTCCCTGTCACGCGGCTGGGGTGCGAACAACGAGATCGCACTCGTCGGCTCGATCACGAACAGCGCCGCTGCGACCACGCCCGGGACCGTGCCGACCGAGGGATTTCGCTATCGGACGCTCGGCCTGCGCTTCCGGCAGGGGTTGTAGCTAGAAGGGCTCGTTCGCCTCCAGCCGCTTGGCCGCGCCGAGGCCCAGCGCACGGAGCAACCGGACGGCGCGGGCCTGGTCGCTCGGTGGGAGTGCCGCGACGGCCCGCCGCATCGCGTGCGCGTGGGGCGGGAAGATCCGCCGGATCAATCGTTGTCCCACAGGGGTGAGGGCCAGCAACACGACGCGGCGGTCGCTGCCACTGTGGCGCCGACGCACCAGCCCGCGCTTCACGAGCTTGTCCACCACGTAGGTCGTGCTCGACGACTCGACTAGGATGCGGCGTTGCACGTCGCACACCGGCAGCTCGCCCTTGTGGTACAACACTTCCAGCACCCCGAACTCGGTGGTGCCCAGCCCGAAGCGAGCGATGCTGGCCCGCGAGTGGCGCTCGACGGCGTCGAACGCCCGGGCCAGGACCACCCACAGCTGCAGCGGCACATCCCTGCTACCCGGTGAAGGCGTCATTGCACCGAGGAACCTCCCCGCTTGGGAAGTTGTTTCGAGAGTGATTCGATGTCAAGTATCTCGATTTCGAGATGATATCATCCTGGAGGTGTCCGATGTTCGATCTTGCAGTCCTGGCGCTGCGGTTGGTGCTGGGGGCAGTGTTCCTGGCCCACGGGGCGCAGAAGTCGTTCGGCGCATTTGGCGGTCCCGGGTTCGAGGGTGCGACCGGGTTCATCGGGAGCATGGGATTCCGTCCGGCCCGATTCTGGACCGCACTGGCGGTGGGTGGTGAGCTGGTCGCAGGGGTGCTGTTCCTGTTCGGGCTGTTGACGCCGGTGGCGGGCCTGTTGGTGCTGGGCACGATGGCCGTGGCGATCGCCAAGGTGCACGGGCCGAAAGGCTTCTTCGTCCAGGACGGTGGGTACGAATACAACCTGGTCCTCATTATCGTCGCCCTCGCGGTCGCGGCGATGGGGCCGGGGCGGTTCTCGCTGGATCATGTACTCGGGCTCGCCCGGTAAGACGACGGTCCTTCGTTAGATTCTCTGCGTCGCTTTCCGGCCGGGGATCTGGACAGGCTCGTCCCGAAGCTCGTCACGACGCTCGCGGGCTACACCCGCCAGCAATTCCTCGCTGATCTGATCGCGGGGATCATCGTCGGTATCGTGGCGCTCCCGCTCGCCATCGCCTTCGCGATCGCGAGCGGGGTCGGCCCCGAGCGGGGGCTGTTCACCGCCATCATCGCCGGATTTCTGATCTCCGCGTTGGGGGGTTCGCGGGTGCAGATCGGCGGGCCGACGGGCGCCTTCGTCGTGATCGTCTATGCGATCGTCCAGCGCCACGGGGTGGAAGGGCTCGCGATGGCGACCCTCATGGCGGGCGTCATCCTGGTGGGCTTCGGCCTCGTCCGGCTGGGCGGCGCGATCAAGTTCATCCCCTATCCCGTGACCATCGGCTTCACGAGCGGCATCGCCCTGATCATCTTCTCGGGGGAGGTCAAGGATTTCCTCGGGCTCGAGGGTCCCGTGCCCGCCGAGTTCCTGGCGCGCTGGCGGACCGTCGCGGCCCATTTCGGCTCGCTGAACCCGTGGGCGGTGGCGGTCTCGCTCGCCACCGTGGCGATCATCGTCTTCTGGCCCCGGCTCAACCGGCGCATTCCCAGTCCGTTCGTGGCGCTCATCGTGACGACGGCGGCGGTGCAGCTGTTCCACCTGCCGGTGGACACGATCGGGAGCCGGTTCGGGGTGATCAACGCGGCCCTGCCCGCTCCCTCCCTCCCCGCGGTCACCTTCCACCAGATGCCCGGCCTCGCGGGCGCGGCGTTCACGATCGCGCTGCTCGGCGCCGTCGAGTCGCTGCTCTCGGCAGTGGTGGCGGACGGTATGATCGGGGGCCGCCACCGCTCGAACATGGAGCTCGTGGCACAGGGGATCGCGAACATCGCCTCGCCGCTGTTCGGCGGGATCCCGGCCACCGGCGCCATTGCCCGCACGGCGACGAACGTCAGGAACGGCGGCCGGACGCCCGTCGCCGGCATCACCCACGCGGTCACGCTGCTCCTCATCACGTTGTTCTTCGGCCGCTGGGCGGGTCTGATCCCGATGGCCGCGCTGGCAGGGATCCTGGTGGTCGTCGCCTACAGCATGAGCGAATGGCGCACGTTCCTGGCCGAGTTCCGCGCGCCGAAGAGCGACGTGGCCGTGCTGCTGACCACGTTTCTCCTGACCGTGCTGTGGGACCTGACGGTCGCGATCGAGGTGGGGATGGTGCTCGCCGCGTTCCTGTTCATGCGCCGCATGGCGGAGGTGACGAACATCAGCGTCCTGACGCACGAGCTGCAGGATCCCACGGACGATTTCGAGAACGATCCCAACGCGGTGCGGCGCCGGGTCGTGCCGCCGGGGGTGGAGGTGTACGAGATCACCGGGCCGTTCTTCTTCGGCGCGGCGGAGACGTTCAAGGAGCGGTTGGGGCGCATCGCGGTGCGGCCCAAGGTGCTGATCCTGCGAATGCGACACGTCCCGGCGATCGACTCGACCGGCCTGCATGCGTTACGCGACCTGGTGCGGCGCAGCCGCCATGACGGCTCGCTGGTGATCCTCTCCGACGTGCACGCCCAGCCGGTGGTCGCGCTCGAGCGGTCGGGTCTATACGACGACCTGGGCGAGGAAAACATTCACGGAAACATCGATGACGCGCTGAACCGCGCGCGGCAGCACCTGGGTGTTCCGTTGCTGGCGGCGCCGGCGTTCGCGACGCCGACCGTGGCGCGGGAGAAGTAAACCGGGGATCGCGTCGCCGCCCTGGCGGAACGAGGGGTCGCGGGGTGAGCGTTGGGGGAGGGGGGAAGGAGGACGAGCGGATGGCTCCGCCGACAATCGCCCAGGGTACCTGTTACGTGCTGTTCGCGTACGACGCGGCGCACGCCATCGATCTCGTGACGGCGGAGCGCCGCCTCGCGAGCGTCACGGAACGCCAGACCGTCAAACAGAAGCGGCGCGCCCCGGCGTTTTTCGAGTACGACCCCGCCCCGCTGCGGGTGACGGAACCGGCGGAATCGCTGCGAGTCGACGAGCACTCCACGGCGCCGAGCGTCGAGTTCGTGCTCTACGACTTCGGGGCCGTCTCGGTGAGCTATGCCATTCCCCTACAGGGTCGCCTCACGTGTCTGCCCGCGCTCAGCGCGGCCCTGTACGGGAACGAGCAGCTGCTGGCGGACTCACGGCGCCGGGTGCAGCAGTTGGTCGAAGCGCTCGGGGAAGCCGCGATCCGGTCCCGTCTCGCCGAGTTCGTCGAGGACTACGTCGTGTTCCAGATCGAGGCCTTCAGCGAGCCGCTCGAGGCGTCGATGCTGTGGACCGAGCACGCGCAGACGGTGGCCCAGGTGTTGCGCGCCGAGTCGCGCCCCTTGTCGCAGCAGGAAGTCAGCGACGCCCTCGCCTCGCGCCTCTCGTTCGGGCCGAACGACGCGACGTTGATCGACACCGACGTGACGCTGCTGTTCGACCCGGAAGGGGAGGACGTGCGGGCGGTGATCGAGTTCGCCAACACCCAGCTGCTCGAGATGCGGTACCTGGACGCGCAGCTCGACGAAGCGCTCGAGCAGGCCTACGACCTGCTCGGCCGCTCGCCCGGTCTGCGCCGGTTCCTGCCCAGCCCCTATGGACTGCCGCTCCGCCGGCTCGGCCGGCTGCAGCTCGACGCCGCGGTCCTGTTCGAGCAGGTCACGAACGCCCTGAAGCTGATCGGCGAGCAGTATCTCACCCGCGTGTACGGCCACGTGTCGCGTCGCTTCCATCTCGCGGAGTGGGACGTGAGCATCACGCGCAAGCTGCAGACGCTCGACGGCATCTACGGAAAACTGGCGGACCGGGCGGCGACGCAGCGCATGGAGCTGCTCGAATGGATCATCATCGTGCTGATCGCCGTGTCGATCGTGCTCCCGTTCTTCACGGGGCTCGTCGGGAAGTGACTCAGTAGGGCCGCTCGCGGATACGCTGGTCACGGGGCAGAATCATCGCCCGTACCACCGCGGTGGCGTCCACGGCGATGAGCAACCCCTCCTGCGGCAACGACTGGACGCCGATCACGATTCCCGCCGGCGGGTTCCGCTGCGGAAAGAAATCCGGAGCCGCCTGCCGGATGAGGTCGAGGTCCTTCGGCGAATAGTTCACCACGTAGATCGTGAGCTTTGCCACGTCGGCTGGGGCCGCGCCCCCGATCCGCAACACCGTCGCAAGGTTGGCGAACGCCTGGGCAGCCTGGGCGCCCACGTCGCCGGGACCGACGAGACGCCCGGTGCTGTCGAGGGCGACCTCGCCCGACACGTACAGCGTCGGTCCGATGCGCACGGCGTGCGTGAAGCCCGGCAGCGCCGCGAGGGTTCCGGGATTGATGTAGCGCGTGGAGACGGGGTCGGGCACCTGGCGGACGGCGCCCGGGGTGGGAGCGACGCAGGCGGCGAACAGCGGGACGGCGACGATGCTGGGCAAGGCGACGCGCATGCGGTACTCCTCACGAGGCCGGGGGGTGGGGGGACGTCACGCCATTTGTATACGCCGGCGACGGCTCGGAGTTCAGGGGTCCGGCGCTCGCGCGTCAGGGCAGGGCGAGGCGCAGCGACAGCTGCATCGCGAGGTAGCGCCATTGCGCGGTCGTCGCCGACTCGGCGGCGACTCCGGAATCGTCGCCGTCCAGCTCGAACCGGAGCTCGCGCCCCGGTGCCAGCGGCACCGCGACCAGCGAATACAGTCGCAGCGCCCCCCGCCAGGGCCCGACGACGGCCCCGTGTTGGGCCACGCGTTGCACGCCCACGCCGAGATCGAAGGCGAGCACGACGGACCGGGCGGTCTCGAGCTCGATATATGATCCCACCTGCGCCATCTGGATGAGCCGAGGCGCGAAGTACCCCGCGCTCGAGGGGCGGGAGTAGTGGATCTCGTGTATCTGGCCCGACAGCTCGACGCTCGGCGTTACCGCCACCGCCACCACGCCGGCGAGGGTCGTCCGGTGGTTCAGATCGAAGGCGCTGCTCAACGCGGCAGTTCGGCCGATTCCGCGCAGTTTGAGTCTGCTCGCGACGGGCAACTCGACTATCGCGCCTATCTCAGTTCGCACGACGCGGTTGGTCACGAGGAGCGGGCTCGCGTCGATCACGTTGCGCCGCGCGCGGAAGTCGACCGCCGGTCCGCCCATCGGCTCCCGCCAGCGGACGCGCACCTGGCCCGTGGGGGTGAGGGTGGCGCCGGCGCCGCCCACTGCGTCGACCCGAGTCGCTCCCCCCTCCGCGTCGATCTGCAACGCGCCCTCGGGCCGCGCTGTGGCACGGAGCGTGAGCTCGTCGAGCCCGATGGCGGTGACCCCGTCGCGAACCTGCTCGCGCGTAGCCCTCACCCCGAGCCGGGTGGGCCCGGGGGCCGCCAGCTCGGCGGTGCCGCCCAGCCGGAGTGTCGTGTTGCCGTCAGAGTCACGGCTGCCCCCTACCAGGGGCGTGATGGCGGGAGCGGCCGCCACCCGCGCCGCCGCCAGCTCGTGCCGTACGTCGGCGTCCGTGGGATGGGCGCGGAGCCACCCCGTGTAGGCCGCGATCGCGGCACCAGTTCGGCGCGCCCGCACCAAGGTCCGCGCGCGCCCCACGACGGCGTCCCGCTCCCCGGGCGCCAGGTGCAGCGCGTCGTGGTACCAGCGCAGCGCCTCACCATAGCGCCCGGCGCGCGCCAGCATGTCGGCCACCGCCATGTACCCCCATGGGTCCGAGGGCTCGAGCGCGACGTAGCGGCGGAACAACCGCAGCGCCAACCGGGGATCATGTCGGTGTAGCTGGGCAAGACGATACGTGGCGTGAGAGTTCCATGGGTCGGCGGCGAGCACGGCTGTGTACTCCCGCTCGGCTGCCCGCGCGTCCCCTGCGGCAAATGCCGAGTCAGCGCGCCCGAGATGGCCTGTGGCGAGGGTTCCCTGTGCAGTTGCTGGGGGTGCGTGGGCCGCGACCACCGCTCCGAGGACGAGGAGCAGGATCCTGCCCGGGCGCTCGCCGGCCGCGACGGCGCGCCGGCTCCGGTGGCGCTCGATGGGGATCTCGCGGTCGGCCCGTCGACGAACGCACAGGCGCAACAACTCGACGCCGAGGAGCACGGCGGCCAGCGTCCCGACGCTGAAGAGGAGCACCAGTGCGGGCAGCAGGTTGCCCGCAGGCAACGTCGTAGCGGTCGGGATGAAGTGCTGGGACGCGCGGAGCGCGACGCCCAGAAGCCAGCCCGTCGCCCACACAGCCGCGAGGATCACGCCCGCGATTGCCGTCTGCGCGGCAACCAAGCCCCACCCATGGGTCCGGCGGCCCCGCACGCGTAAGTACGCTTGCCACAGCGGCGTCGCGAACGCGCTCATCAGGTAGAACATCCCACCGATCCCTGTCCCGGGCAGCCCGGCCGTCATCGTCAGTGCCCCTTCTCGTACACGCGCAGCGAGCGACCGAGCAGCAGCTCGGCGCAGACGGCACGCAGAAAGAAGACCGCGTTGACGGTTCGCAGCACGAAGAACGCGGGGATGCTCGCGAGCGCGCGGCGGATCTCCCGCCGCCGTGCGGCGCCGGCGAGGACCGGAACGAGCACGGCGGGGGCATCGATCACGTACCCGATCAGCACCCACGGCCTCGCCAGCAGGAGCGCGAGGATCGGCAGCACGACCAGGTAGACCGCGGCGGCGATCGTCGCATCCCAGAACGCCACCGCCACCGCGGAGCGCAGATAGGGCACCGTCAGGAGCCCACGCCAGTGCAGTTTCACGTTCTGAACGAACCCGTGTGACCAGCGCCGTAGCTGCTTTCCCAGCAGTGTGAGGGTGCGAGGCTCGATCGGGTAGCACACCGCTTCAGGTACGAAACGCACCTCATGACCCGCCTGGTACAGGCTCCAGGTCAGGTCCACATCTTCGGCGAGCGTTCGGCTCGACCAGCCGCCCTGAGCCCCGAGGATGTCGGTTCGATACATCGAGAAGCACCCCGAGGAGATGAGCGGCTTCCCGTAGTAATCCTGCAGCCGCTTGTAGTAGGTGAACGCGAACAGATACTCGATGTAGCGCCCCCGCTCCCACACGCTCCGCACCCGCTGCGGGAGCACGAAACCACACGCCGCCGCGACGGCCGGGTGGTGGAACGCCGGCAGCAGCCGCTCGAGGGCGTCCGGTGCGAGAATCGTATCGGCGTCGATGGCGACGGTGAGCGGCGTGCGGACGTAGCGGAGCCCGAAGTTTTGTGCCCCTGCCTTGGAGCCGGTGTTCGTCGGCGGTCGGACGACCACGACCCCGAGAGCGCGCGCGAGGTCGCCCGTCCCATCGGTGGAGCAGTCGTCCACGACGATGATCGCAGCTGGCGGCGTGGTCTGCGTCTGCAGGCTCCTGATCGTGTCGGCGACGCTGGCGGCCTCGTTGTACGCCGGAATGATCACCGTCACGTCGATGCCGGCTACCGGCCGGAGGAGCGGCCCGAACTTACGGTCGCGGCTCCACCGGTGCTTGAGGCGCCCTGCGCTGGAAGACAAGGTCGCCTCCGCGGTTTCGAGTCGAGCGTTCTGGCGGACTTGGGGGTTTCCTTGCTAAAGAGGCAGTTCGGCTGACCGGGGTAACGCAGCCGAAGGGGCACCGGGGCACCGAGGTGTTGCATACCGCAACGGCATCTAAAACATGAACCCGGCGCGGACGTAGGCCGCCGTGCGCTCGGGGCTTCTCGCCAGCGCTATAGAGAGGGTGTTGGCGCGTCGGTGCTGCCAGGCCAGCCAGAGCCCGCCCCCCGCGGCGGCGTGCCAGCGATCCGACGACTCACCGGGGATCCAGACCCGCCCGGCGTCCACGAGTCCGAAGACGCCGAGATCCCCGAACGGGAGGCGGCCGGCCAAGAGGCGCAGCTCGGCATTCATGTACGCGCCGCGCCGGCCGGCGAACCGCTGTTCGGGGTAGGCCCGCACCGTCGTTCCCCCGCCCACGTACACGAGCTCCTGGAACGGGACCGCTCCGGTCACTGCCGCGCCGCCCGCACGGAGCGCAAGCGTTGCGGATGGGGGATCGCCTGCCGAGAGGTAGGTCGATGCCTCCGCCGAGACGTTCCCGAACGGGCCGACGACGTCCCAGAGGGCGGGGTACCACTGCCCGGCGATGCTGACGTGGAGGCCGCGGGCGGGGGCGGCCGGGAAGTCCCGCGTATCGAGCTCGAGCCCGGCCTGCGCCCCCACCTGACCGAAATCGCCCGTGCCGTAATACGGACCGGTAGTTCTGAGAACCGTGCCTGCGTCGCCGGGTGTGTGGGCATACTTGAGGAGCGGCCCAAGTGTGAGCCGGAGTCGGGGCGCGAGCGGGATCCCCACACGGGGCCCCACGAGCAGCTGCGTTTGGCCAACGCCGTACACGCTGTCCGGCTGCGACCCGTCGGTTTCGTTGCCCACGCCGTAGAACCGAATGAGCTCGAGCCCCGACGCCCGCAGCTCGACGTAGAGAATCGTCGGGAGCAACGGCCGGCGGAACTCACCGGCCACGTCGATGCGGTACGTGTTTGCGCCGGTCGCGTAGGCGGCCTCGGCGAGCAATCGGGTGCTGGGGGGCAGCGCGTGGAACCCGTATCGGGTGTGAAGGATCCCGGCGCCAAGGAGCAGCCCGATGTCCGGGGAGTAGCTCGCGCCCCAGAGTGGCACCGTCTGCGGGCGCCAGGCGTCCGCGCGGTCTTGCGTCAAGGCTGGTCCGCCCGCGAGAACGAGCGCGAGGACGCCGCGGATCGATCGAGCCACAAGCCGCAACTTACCCGGCTTCGGGGCCAAAACGTTAGAATTCACGCGTCTTCCAAGGAATCTGGTCATATGATCTACAAGACGTTGCTGGCAGCGGTAGCGCTCGCGGCGGGGCCTCTCGCGGCGCAGCACCCGACGGCGGGGCCGGGCGGCATGGGTCAGACGATGGATGACGCGATGATGCGGCACATGGGGCCAGCTTTGAGAAGGGTGATGCTGTACACGCCGCAGCATCTGCTCGCCCGTAGGGACGCTCTCGGCCTCACCGCCGACCAGGTGACGCGCCTCACGACGCTCCGTGACGCCGCGAAGGCGGCGGAGGGCGCGGCCGAGGGCGAGGCGCAGGCGCATATGAAGGAAGGCGAGCAAGCCGCGAACGCCGCGAAGCTCGACACGAGCGCCCTCAAAATCCACTTCGAGGCGGCGCACAATGCGATGTGGAAGGCGCACTGGGCCATGATCGCATCCGCGGCGCAGGCCCGAGCCGTCCTCACCGACGCTCAGCTGAGCAAGATGCAGACCTGGGCCGACTCGATGCAGACATGGATGCAGCAGCACCGGCAGATGATGAAGCCGGGTGAGTCACATTAGATGAGGTCGGCGGTGGTCGCCGCGCTCGTCGCCGGCGCGCTGCTCCTGCTCGTGTCCGTCGCGCTGGGGCACGATCTCTTCCTCAAGCTCGATACGTACTTCCTCGAACCGCACGCCCGTGTGCGGATCCCAGTCTTGAACGGCACGTTTTTCAAGAGCGAAGGGTTCGTGACGCCGGAGCGGGTTGCGGACATGAGCGTGGTCTCCCCCGCCGGGCGAACACGGCTAGCGGCAGCGACGGCATGGAGCCGGGGACCCGACAGCACCAGCCTCCTCCGTGTCGAGCTGGGTGACCCAGGCACCTACGAGGTTGGCGTCTCGACGCGCCCGCGGGAGATCGGGCTTCGCGCCGAGGAGTTCAACGCCTACCTCGAGGAGGATGGGATCTCCGACATCCTCGAGGCACGACGCCGCGACAACGAGCTCGGTAAGGATGCGCGGGAGCGGTATTCCAAACACGTCAAGGCGGTGTTTCAGGTGGGCACGCCTCGGAGCGAGGGGTTCAGCATGGTCCTCGGGTATCCTGCGGAAATCGTGCCCCTGGAAAACCCGTACGCGATCGAGCCTGGCTCGCCGCTCCGCGTGCGATGCCTCGTGGAGGGGCGCCCGGTGGCCAACCAGATGGTGCTGTGGGGTGGTGAGCAAGGCGGCCAGATAATGATCCAGCGCCGCACTCGCACGGATTCTGACGGCGTGGCAGAGGTGACGCTCGACGGCGCCGGAAGGTGGTATGTCAAGTTCGTGCACATGGTGCGTGACACACAGCGTAAACTGGACTACGAGTCTAAATGGGCCACGCTGACGTTCGAAGTCCGATAGGTCCGCCGCCGGTGCACGCGCACCACGATCATCACATGCACCCTCAGACGACGCCAAGCGGGTCGCCGGGCCAGGATCACTCGGCACACGGGCTCATGGTGGACGACTTCCGCCGCCGCTTCTGGGTATCGCTGGCGCTCACTGTTCCGGTCCTCGCGACGTCCGAGATGATCCAGAGATTCCTCGGTCTCCGAGGGACGTTTGCGTTCCCGGGCGATCGCTACGTGGAGTTCGGCTTCGCCACGGCCGTCTACTTCTACGGCGGCCGGCCGTTTCTCACCGGGCTCGTCGACGAGCTCCGGAAGCGGCTGCCGGGGATGATGACCCTCATCGCGCTCGCGATCACGGTGGCCTACGTCTACAGCGCGCTGGTTGTCTTCGGCCTCCCCGGGAGCGTGTTCTTCTGGGAAACGGCGACGCTGATCGACATCATGCTGCTCGGGCATTGGATCGAGATGCGCTCGGTGCTCGGCGCCTCGCGAGCCCTCGAGCAGCTGGTCCGGCTGCTGCCGGCCGAGGCGCATCGCCTCCGCGCCGACGGCTCCATCGAAGAGGTCCTGCTCAATGCCCTCCAACCGGGCGACCGGGTGCTCGTCAAGCCGGGAGAGAAGATCCCGACCGACGGGCTAGTCATCGCGGGTCGTACGAGCGTCAACCAGGCCATGCTCACCGGCGAGTCCCAGCCCGTGGAGAAGGGGGAGAGCGACGAGGTCATCGGCGGCGCCGTAAACGGGGAGGGCGCGATCACCCTCGAGGTCCGACGGACGGGTGCCGACACCTACCTCGCGCAGGTGATCGAGCTGGTGCGCAAAGCGCAAGAAACGCGCTCCCGCACTCAGGATCTCGCAAACCGCGCCGCCCTGTGGCTCACGCTCATTGCCGTCGGGGGCGGGATGCTGACGCTCGTTGCGTGGCTCGGTGCAGGCCGCGAGTTCAGCTTCGCGCTGGAGCGGATGGTGACGGTAATGGTGATCACCTGCCCGCACGCCCTTGGCCTCGCGGTCCCGCTGGTGGTGGCGGTGTCTACCGCCCTCTCCGCCCGGCAGGGGCTCCTGATCCGCGACCGCTCCGCGTTCGAGCGGGCCCGCGAGCTGGACGCGGTGGTGTTCGACAAGACCGGCACGTTGACGGAGGGGCGCTTCGGGGTCACGGACATCGTGGCGCTCGACGGGCGGACCGAGCACGAGGTCCTGCGCCTCGCAGCGGCGCTCGAAAGCCGCTCCGAGCACCCGATCGCTGCCGGGATCGTGCGAGCTGCCACGGAGCGCGGCGTACAGCATCCGGCTCCCGACGGGTTCGCCGCCATCCCAGGGAAGGGTGCCCGGGGGACCGTGGACGGCGCGGAGGTCAAAGTCGTCAGCCCGGGATACCTCAGGGACCAGGGGCTAGGGGTTCGGGACCAGGGGGAGCGCGTCCAGCGCTTGGCGGATCAAGGGAAGACGGTCGTCTACGTGCTGGCAGACGGGAAACCGATCGGCGCGATCGCATTGGCCGATATCATCCGACCCGAAGCCCGCGAGGCGCTCGGCCGGCTCAAGGCGATGGGCATCAAGCCGATCATGCTCACGGGCGACTCCGCCGCCGTGGCTCGCTGGGTCGCGGCCGAGCTGGGCCTGGACGATTACTTCGCCGAAGTGTTGCCGGACCAGAAGGCCGCCAAGATCGAAGAGGTGAAGCGGCGGGGCCTGACCGTCGCGATGGTGGGCGACGGCGTGAACGATGCCCCCGCCCTGGTCGCGGCGGACGTCGGGATCGCGATCGGCGCCGGCACCGATGTGGCGATCGAGTCCGCGGACATCGTGCTGGTGCGCTCCGATCCGCGCGACGTGCCGGCGATCGTGGTGCTTGCCCGGGCCACGTATCGCAAGATGGTGCAGAATCTGTGGTGGGCGACGGGTTACAACGCGGTCGCCATTCCACTCGCAGCGGGTGTGCTGGCTCGCGCCGGCATCCTGCTCTCGCCAGCGGTCGGTGCCGTGCTCATGTCGGTATCGACCGTGGTAGTCGCGCTGAATGCCCAGCTGCTAGGGCGCGACCGGCGCACGGCGAGCCCCGTATATTGACGATGTGAAGCTCCGTCACCGCCATCGCACGCTCGTTCGGGCCCTCGCTGCCGCCGTCGCCCTCGCCGCGGCGGCGCAGGGCGGGGGCGTGCCGATGTGTGCCTCGCTCCTTGCCGAGGCCGCTGCCCGGTGTGCGATGCACACGCACACGGCACCAGGCGCGCATGCCGCTCACGTCGCGACGCTGAGCGCTGCGCCGTCGGGGCACGAGGCCTGCCATTCGGATGCTGCGAACCTCGGCTGCGCGACCGGCGGGGTCTGCCCCAGCGCCGGGACCGCCGCGCCCGTGCCTGCCAACGTCCCGGCCGCCCTGCGGGCCGCGTCCCGCACGGAGCTTCTCGGACCGGTCCACGCGCTCGTCTCCTACCTCGCGCCACCGCTCTCGCCCCCGCCTCAAGCCTGAGTCGACCATCTCAGATGTAGTGCGTCCGCGCCCCGCGAGTGGCGTGCGCTCTCGACTTTGGTTTGAGGAGATCCGAAATGGGAAGGCTCTTGCTGGCGCTCGTCGCCTGCGCGACGTGGCCGCTCCACGCGCAGATGGATATGCAGCACTCTATGAAGATGAACGAGGGACCCCTCGGCATCCCGGAGTCGCGGATGGGTTCGGGCACTTCCTGGCTTCCCGACGCGTCGCCGATGCACGCGGTCCATGTCACGCTCGGCGACTGGACCCTGATGTTGCACGGGAAGGCCTTCGAGCAATACGACCGGCAGGAAAGCGCCCGCGGCGGCCATCAGGTCGGCGTCGTCAATTGGGTGATGGCTGCCGCGAGCCGTTCGTTGGGTGCCGGCCGGCTCGAGCTCCGGGGGATGCTGAGCGCCGAACCGTGGACCATCGGGGCTCGAGGCTACCCCCTGCTCCTCCAGTCGGGCGAGTCCTACGGGGGAGCGCCGTTGCACGATCGCCAGCATCCGCACGACCTCTTCATGGAGGTCGCCGCGCTGTACGAGCGGCCGGTGGCCCGGAATCTGGCGCTTTCGTTTTATCTCGCTCCGGTGGGCGAGCCGGCGGTCGGGCCGGTCGCATTCCCACACCGGCCCTCGGCCGCCGACGATCCGCTCGCCCCGATCTCCCACCATTGGCAGGACGGCACGCACATCACGTTCGGGGTGGTGACGGCAGGGGTGTTCACGCGTGCGGTGAAGCTCGAGGGTTCGTGGTTCAACGGCCGGGAGCCGGACGAGCATCGCACGGGCTTCGACTACTCCGGCAGGAAGCTCGATTCCTACAGCGTCCGGTTGACGGCGAACCCGGGGCCGCGCTGGAGTGCGTCGGCCTGGTACGCCTATGTGAAGAGCCCTGAAGTGCTGTACCCGGATGAGTCGCTCCACCGCTACGGTGCGGCGGCACTCACGACGCAGCCGTTCGGTCGGCGCGGGCATTGGGCGAGCGCGCTCATCTGGGGGGCGAACGACCAACTCGGCTCCGGGCAGCCGTCGCACAGCGTCGTGCTCGAATCCACTCTCGACTTCGACGGGACGAACGCCGTCTTCGGTCGCGCTGAGTATGTACGCAAGAGCGCCCAGGAGCTGGTGATCCCCTCGGTGCCCCCGGCCGCGGAATACGACGTCGGCGCGTTGGCGCTCGGCTACCGGCGTTCCGTAGGGACGCTTGCGGGGCTCGCGGCGGGCGTGGGCGCCCGCGGGTCGGTCAATGTTGTCCCGTCGAGCCTCGAACCCGAGTACGGCAGCCGCGCGGCGGTCGGACTGGCGGTCTACGTGCAACTGCGGCCGGTCGGCGCTCCTTGATATATCAACAGAACTTGATATATTGTTCACCATGCCCGCTACGACCGTTCCCGGCACCAGCCGAGCCGCCCACCTGTTCCACGCGCTCTCCGACGAGACCCGGGTCGAGATCGTGCGGCTGCTGTCGCACGGCGAGCGCTGCGTGTGCGAGCTGCAGGATGTACTCGACGCGGCGCAGTCCCGCCTGTCCTTCCATTTGAAGACTCTCAAAGACGCGGGGCTCGTGAGCGATCGGCGGGAGGGCCGCTGGATCTATTATGCCCTGAACCGCGACGCACTCGACGAGATTGCGGCGCTTGCTTCGGAGGTGAAGCCGGGAAAGCACGCCGGTAGCTGCGCCCGGGCATGCTGCCCGTAGGGGTTTTTTTCTGAACGATCCATCAAGATTTGTTGATGACGAGAGGTGGACACATGGTCGGCGACGAGATCAAGCGAACGGTGATGGAGAAGTACGGACAGGCCGCGCTCCGCGTGGCCGGCGGCGAGCGGGGGAGCTGTGGGGGGACGGGCAGCTGTGGCTGCGATCCCGTCAGCTCGAACCTGTACGATGCCGCGGATACTGCTACCCTCCCTGAGGGGGCGGTGCTGGCGTCGCTCGGCTGCGGCAATCCCACCGCCCTGGCCGAGCTGCACGAGGGAGAAATCGTGCTCGACCTGGGATCGGGCGGCGGGATCGACGTGCTGCTATCGGCACAGCGCGTGGGCGCCACGGGGAAGGCTTACGGCCTCGACATGACCGACGAAATGCTGGCGTTGGCGCGGGAGAACCAGCGCAAGGCCGGCGTCACGAACGTCGAGTTCCTGAAGGGCGAGATCGAGAACATCCCGCTGCCGGACGCCTCCGTGGACGTGATCATCTCGAATTGTGTGATCAACCTTTCGGCCGACAAGCGCCGGGTGCTCCATGAGACATTCCGCGTGCTCAAGCCCGGCGGCCGCCTTGCCGTGTCGGACGTCGTGGTGCGCGGCGAGATGCCGGATGCGGTGCGGCACAGCATGGAGCTGTGGGTGGGGTGCGTGGCCGGGGCCTTGGAGGAAACCGAGTATCGGCGGCTGCTTCAAGAGGCCGGGTTCGAGGAGATCGGGCTCGAGCCGACGCGCGTCTACGAATTCGAGGATGCGCGTGCCGTGCTGAGCGGTGCCGGGCTCGACGCCGAAGTGCTGGCGCGCGAAGTCGGGGGCCGGGTCATGGGGGCGTTCGTGCGGGCGCGAAAGCCCAGCGCCTAGACGAATGTTCCGCGTTCTCTTTCTGTGCACCGGCAACTCGGCGCGGAGCCAGATGGCGGAGGCCCTGCTCAACTGGAAGGGCAGGGGACGATTCCACGCCGAGAGCGCCGGCTCCCGTCCCGCCGATCGCGTGAATCCTCACGCAGTCGAGACGCTGGGTGAATACAACATCCCGTGGTCCGGCCGCGCCCCGCGCAGCTTCGATGGGTTGGAGCGGGAGCGGTGGGACTTCGTGGTCACGGTGTGCGACCGTGCCAAGGAATCGTGCCCGATCTTCCCCGGCCAGCCGATCATCGCCCACTGGGGCATGCCGGACCCCGCAGAGGCGGCCGGCGACGACGCCACTATGCGGGCCGCGTTCAAGGATGCGTTTCTGTTGTTGAGTCGCCGGATCGATATGCTGTTAGCGCTGCCGCTCGAGAAGCTCGAGGAGTTCTCGCTCGAAGCCCGGGTACGAGCGATCGGCAACGGGTAGCGCACCGACCACCGGAGGCGTATTACTAGCCCACCTGGATCAGCAAACCGTCATCCGCCAGGAGGTGGCCCGTGAGATCGACCCCCGCTGCTCTGAACGCCGCGTTCCTGTTGGTGGTCCCCTTCGTCCCGCTAGTCGCACAACAGACCGGTACAGTGTCCGGGACGGTCGTGGCGACCGAGTCGGGCGCGCCGCTCGCCGGGGCAAGCGTCGTGATCGTCGGGACGGCGCGGAGCGTGCTCACCAACGAGAAGGGGCTGTATCACTTGAGCGTACCGGCCGGCGCGCACAGCGTGCGCGCCCGGCTCATCGGCTACGACGCGGCGGAGCAGCGCGTCGTGGTGCCCGCAGGACAGACAATCACCGTCGATTTCAAGCTCACCGCCACGCCGCTCTCCCTCAACGAAGTCGTCGTGGTCGGCGCGCGCACGTCGCGCACCGCCACCGAGACGCCGGTGCCGGTGGACGTGATCACGTCGCAGGAAATGACCGAGACGGGCGTGACCGAAGTGAACCAGATGCTTGCGACGCTGGAACCCTCGTTCAATGCCTCGCATCAGGCGATCGCCGACGGGTCTGACCATGTGAATCCCGCGAGCCTCCGGGGCCTCGGTCCCGATCAGGTTCTCGTGCTGGTCAATGGCAAGCGACGCTACTCGAGCGCGCTCGTCCATGTGAACGGCACGTTCGGCCGGGGCACGGTGGGCGTCGATCTCAACGCGATCCCCGCCGCGGCGATCGAGCGCATCGAGGTGCTGCGAGACGGTGCCTCGGCGCAGTACGGCTCGGACGCGATCGCTGGCGTGATCAACATCGTGCTGAAGCGTCAGACCGAGCATCTGGACGCAAGCAGCACCGTCGGCACGACACCGGGCGGGACCGCCCTCGGCGATATCACGGACAAGCATGACGGCGACCAGGTCAAGGCGGACGCCAACTACGGCTTCGCGATCGGGGACCGTGGCTTCTTCAATGTGACGGCGCAATATCTCGACCGCGGGGCGACCAGCCGGGCGGCGCCGTACTCGGGAGCGATTTGGACGCGGACGGACGTGCCCTACACCGACTCGATGCGGGCGCTAGACGAAGACTCCTTGCGGCGGTACGGGCTCACACGCCAGGCCTTCACGATGCGCGTGGGACAAAGCGCCGCGACCGAAGGAATGGCGTTCTACAACACCGTCGTCCCTCTCGGCGACAACGCCGAGTTCTACAGCTTCGGCGGCCTCGGGCACCGCAACGGCCTCTCGGCGGGCTTCTACCGCCTGCCCAGCGAAACGCCAACCGACCAGGGAAGGGTTGTCCGGCCGCTCTATCCGTTCGGCTTCCTTCCCGACATCCGTACGGTCATCGACGACCGCTCCGCGGCGGCCGGGGTGCGGGGAAGCGTCAACGGCTGGGACGTCGACTTCAGTGTCACACACGGCACTAACGCGTTCCATTTCTTCGTCGAGAACTCGAACAACGCCTCGATGGGGACGGCGAGCCCCACGACCTTCGACGCGGGGCGCCTGTCGTTCGACCAGACGGTCGGCGACTTCGACGTGGTCCGCTCGCTCGGTGCGTGGGGTGGGCTGCGCTCACTCTCCTTCGTGGGGGGAGCCGAGTTCCGCCAGGAGGCATACCGGATCGAACCAGGGGACGAGGCGTCCTGGCAGCTCGGCAACGGTGGGAGCCGCCCCGGCATCGACTTCGACACGACCTCTACAGGCGGACCGAAAGATCCCGGCGCGCAGGTGTTCCCCGGGTTTCAACCGTCCAACCAGGTAGATCGCGCTCGCAACAGCATGAGCGCATACGGCGGGTTCGAGAGCCAGGTGAGCGAGCACCTCCTGCTCGACCTCGGCGGGCGGCTGGAGCAGTACAGCGACTTCGGCCGGACCCTGAACGGGAAAGTGGCCACGCGGTTCCAGGTCACTCCCGCCTTGGGGCTCCGGGCGGCCGCGAGCACCGGCTTCCGCGCCCCCTCGCTCGCTCAGGCGTGGTTCAACAACGTGAGCAACCAGTTCGTGATCGACGCGAGCGGCAATCTGGTCCCGAACCGCATTCTCACGAGCAACAACGAGAGCCGGGTGACGCGGGCGTTCGGCGTGCCGCCCCTGAAGGAGGAGACATCGGTCAACCTGAGCTTCGGGGCGGTCGCCCGGCCGGCGAGCAACTGGTCCCTCACGGCGGACGCCTATCGTATCACGATCGACGGCCGCATCGTGATCTCAAGCCAGTTCCGAAGTGCCGACCCGGCCGTCGGCTCGGTCGTCACGCGGCTGCTCGCACCGTTTCAGCGCCTCGGCGTCACGACTGCGCAGTTCTTCACCAACGCCGTCGACACCCGCACGATCGGTCTCGACATCGTCGTCACCCACAGTCGCACGCTCGCCGGAGGCACGCTGTCGCTCACGGGATCGGCGAACTTCACGAAAACCGAGGTCGAGCGCGTGAACGTGCCGCAGGCGATGGCCGATACGTTCACCGCCGGCAACCTCCCGGCCGTTCGCAACATCCTCCTGAACCGAGAGGATCGCAATCGGCTCGAGGACGCGCTGCCGCGAAACAAGGGCGGCCTGTCGGCGCGCTACGCCCGGGGGCGCTTCGCCGGACTCGCGCGGGCCACCTACTACGGCACGATCTACTATCGCCACCCCAACGGCCCAGCCAACGACGAGCGCTTCGGCGCCAAGACGCTCTTCGACCTCGACCTCTCCTACGAGCTGAGCCGCGGCGTCCGGGTCGCGCTCGGCGGAGAGAACCTCTTCAACACGTACCCCGACCAGCAGGTGCATGCCACGAACATCAGCCTGGGCCGCTTCGTCTACAGCCGGCGGGTGACACAGTTCGGGATGAATGGCGGGTTCTACTACGGGCGCCTGCTCTTGAGCCTGTGAGGACCTGAGCCGTCAGTCCTGATCGACCGGCCGTCGCCACAGCGACGATCCGAAGGCCAGGCTCGCCACGATGACGTTGGCCACGATGATCGGGAGGGAGTGGATCAGCACGCCGTAGGTCGCCCACGCCAGGGCGGCAACCCCCTGGACGCGGCGGAGCGTCGTGGCTCGCTTGCAGAAGTAGGAGGTCGCGAAGATGGCCGTCGCGAGCCACCCGATCAGGTCAGGCATCGCGCCACCCCACCCCGCGCCCCCGGCTCACGCGAGCAGTGGCGGCGCCGCGTCCGTCTCGCGGATCGTCAGGAGATCCGTCTGCACCTTGTCCCATTCCTGGAGCACGAGCCCACGGGACTCGAACAGTGTGTGAATACCGTCCGCGTCCATGCCGACGATGTCCTCGAGGATCGGCACCAGCACGCTCACGGCATCGTCGCTCAGGACGGTGCGCTTGGCAATCTGCGCGAGGTACTTGTTCTCGGACACGGCGATCGTGAGCCCGTTCAAACGGTTGACGTGCAGCATCACGTGAATATCGGAGCCGCCGTCCCCCACGTAAATCACCCGGTCGTGCCCCACCGGCAGGAGCGCGCGGAGCTCCTCCAGCAGGGCCACCTTGCCGTATCCGGCCGTGACCCGCTCGATGGACTGGATCTCACCGGACGCGGGATCGTAGTTGAACCGCGTCCCGTAAATGTGATCCGGGGGCACGATACCTTCCAGCGCCGACTGGATCACCTCCTGGGGAGCGGCGGAAATGACGTAGAACGCGAAGTCGTACCCGTCCAGCTCACCGAGCAGGCGCGGGAGCAAGCTCAGGTTCTGCTTCAGACGCACCCGCTTGCCCACCTCGACGAGGTGCTCCCTCCGCACCCGCCGGTACTCCGGATCGTGGAGCAGCAAATACGCGAGCTCCGCGCCCTGCTGCACCAGGTGGATACGTGAGAGCCCCGCGGTTTTCTCGCGAAAGTCGGAAATACCCAGCAGCTCGCTCAGGACGATCCCCGAGTCGTTGAAGCTGAGGGTTTGGTCGAAATCGCTCGCCAGCAGATATCGCTTCATCGGTCGGTCCTCGTCGTCGTTCCTCGATAGAAAATCAGCGCCCCCCGCCGGGGACAGCTCCGGAGGGGGGCGTTGGCACACGATGGTGCCACCCAACGGGCCGGCTCGCTCAGGGACTCGCCCAGCGGCAATTGCAGTTGAACACCGAGTTATGCATCCTGGGTTCCAGTCTCGCGGGTTCTGGTACGCACTCTAGACATGACCGTCGCGTGTGTCAAGGAGCGAGCTGCCGCAGCACGTATTCGAGGATCCCGCCGTGGCGGTAATACTGTAGCTCCTGCGGCGTGTCGATGCGCACGGTCACGGTGAATTGCGCGCTCGAGCCGTCGGGTCGGGTCGCCTTGACCACCAGCTCCTTACCGCGCGGGAACCCTTCGGAGAGCACGGCCGCGAGCCCCGTGATCTCGAACACTTCTTTTCCGGTCAGTCCCAAACTCTCCGGTATCTCGTTAGGCAGGAACTGGAGCGGCAGGATCCCCATCCCCACGAGGTTCGATCGATGGATCCGCTCGTAGCTCTGCGCGATGACCGCGCGCACACCGAGCAGCCGAGGCCCTTTCGCTGCCCAGTCGCGCGACGAGCCTGAGCCGTACTCCTTCCCGGCGATCACGATGAGGGGCACGCCTTCGGCCTGGTATTTCACCGAGGCGTCGTAGATCGTCATCTGCTCGCCGTCGGGGAGGTGCAGCGTGACCGGTCCCTCCGTCCCCGGTGCCAGCAGGTTCTTGAGCCGCACGTTGGCGAACGTGCCGCGCACCATCACTTCGTGGTTGCCGCGGCGCGCACCGTAGGAGTTGAAGTCCTCGGGCTTCACCCCGTGGCCGATCAGGTACTGGCCCGCGGGGCTGGTCTTGCGGATGGAGCCGGCGGGCGAGATGTGGTCGGTGGTGATGCTATCGGCCAGGAGGCACAGCACCCGCGCCCCGCGAATGTCCGAGACGGGCGCCGGTGTCCGCGGCATGTCGTCGAAGTACGGAGCCCGACGGATGTAGGTCGAATCGGGCTCCCAGGCGAACCGATCGCCCGCGGGGACCGGAAGCCCGCGCCAGCGCTCGTCCCCCGTGAACACCTCGCCGTACTGCTTGTGAAACATCGCCGACTTGATCGACGCGCGGATCACGTCGTCCACTTCTCTGGTGGACGGCCAAATGTCGCGCAGATAGACGGGCTTCCCGTCCTTGCCCGTCCCAAGGGGCTCCGACTGGAGATCGAGATCGATCCGCCCCGCGAGCGCGTACGCCACGACCAACGGTGGGGACGCGAGGTAGTTCGCCCGCACTTCCTGCTGGATCCGTCCCTCGAAGTTGCGGTTGCCCGAGAGCACCGCGCAAACCACCAGCTCCCCTTCGGCGACCGCGGCCGAGACGGCCTCAGGCAGCGGCCCCGAGTTGCCGATGCAGGTGGTGCAACCGTAGCCCACGAGGTGGAACCGCAGCTGCTCGAGATACGGCATGAGCCCGGCCTGCTGGAGGTAGTCCGTGACCACCTTCGAGCCGGGGGCGAGGCTGGTCTTGACCCACGGTTGCGCTTTGAGGCCCTTCTCCACCGCCTTTTTCGCCACGAGGCCCGCCGCGATCATCACCGACGGATTCGACGTGTTGGTGCAGCTGGTGATCGCGGCGATCACGACGGAGCCGTGGTGCAGTATGCAGTCCACGCCGTCGAGCCGGAGATCGACATGCGTCCGGCGCCGGGGCGGTGCTTCCACCGCGGTCGCCACGTGGCCGCCCTCGGCCTCCCAGCGGCCCGCGTTCACGGCCGGCGCGATCGGCGACGTGGGCTTGACCAGCGCCGGGAGCGCGAGATGGAAGTTGCGGGGGAGATCGCGCAGCGACACGCGGTCCTGCGGGCGCCGCGGCCCGGCCAGGCTCGGCTCGACGGTCGAGAGGTCGAGCGAGAGGGTATCGGAGTACACGGGCTCCGGCGCGGCCCCCGAATGGAACAGCCCCTGTTCCTTCATGTACGCCTCGACCAGCTGCACCTGCTGCTTCGGCCGCCCGGTGAACTCGAGGTAGCGCAGGGTCTCCTGATCCACCGGGAAGATCCCCACGGTGGCGCCGTACTCGGGCGCCATGTTGCCGATGGTGGCGCGGTCGGCGAGGGGCAAGGTGGCGATCCCGGGACCGTAGAACTCCACGAACTTCCCCACCACGCCCTTCTTGCGGAGCATCTCCGTCACGGTGAGCACGAGGTCGGTCGCGGTGGCGCCCTCGGCGAGCTTGCCGGTGAAGCGGAAGCCCACGACCTGGGGGATCAGCATCGAGACCGGCTGCCCCAGCATCGCGGCCTCCGCCTCGATCCCCCCCACGCCCCAGCCGAGCACGCCGAGGCCGTTGATCATCGTGGTGTGCGAGTCCGTGCCCACGAGGGTGTCGGGATAGGCCTGCGGCATCGAGCCTTGGCGAGCGTCCGTTGTAAAGACGACCCGTGCGAGGTACTCGAGGTTCACCTGGTGCACGATGCCGGTGTCGGGTGGCACCACGCGGAAGCCCTGGAACGTGCGCTGCGCCCACCGCAGCAGCGCGTAGCGCTCGCGGTTGCGCTGGAACTCGAGGTCGGCGTTCACCTGGAACGCCGTGGGCGTGCCGAACTCGTCCACGATCACGGAATGGTCGATCACGAGCTCGGCCGGGAGCAGCGGGTTGACCTGCTTCGGGTCGCCGCCCATGGCCTGCATCGCGTCGCGCATGGCGGCGAGGTCCACTACGGCGGGCACGCCGGTGAAGTCCTGCATCAGGACGCGCGCCGGCATGAAGGCGATCTCGTCCTCGGGCGTCTTCTTCGGGTCCCAGCGCGCCAGTCGCTCGATTTCCGCCGGTGCGACCGTTCGCCCGTCC
>WNFW01000466.1_pt1 | contig 25891 bp, 22 predicted proteins | sample 5400131 | NCBI WGS metagenome assembly WNFW01 (sample SAMN13153362, study PRJNA577476) | soil metagenome | isolation source: 20 cm soil or saprolite under grassland replicate 1 | place: USA:California | collected 2016-06-15 | reverse complement strand
CGGAAGAAGCGGTCAGTGGTGAGGCCAAGGGCGCCGAGGCATACGATGCCGATGAAGATCTTGTCTGTCGCCATCCAGAGCCGCGAGTTGAATATCAGATAGCCAAGGCCGGAATCCGCCGCGATCATCTCAGCGGACACCACGGTTGCGAACGAATTGCCCATGGCTAGGCGCATGCCGGTCAGGATGAACGGCAGCGTCGCCGGCAGCGTCACGAAAATGAATGCCTTGAGGGGAGTGGCGCCAAGGCAAGCCGCGGCGCGCAGCTTGTTCGGGGCGATATGCGAGACCCCGACCATGGTGTTGATCAGCACGATGAAAATCGTCGTATAGACGATGATTAGAACTTTCGATGTCTCCCCGATGCCGAACCAGATAACCACCGGGGTCAGCCATGCCAGCGAGGGCACGAAACGAAAGAACTGCACATAGGGGTCGAAGATCGCGCGGACGATGGGAATTGAGCCCATCAGCAAACCGGCTGGAGCAGCGATCGCGCTGCCGATCAGGAATCCCGCGAGGATGCGCTGCAGGCTGATGCTGACGTGCTCCATCAGTTCGCCGCTTTCCAGCATCTCCCGTCCGGTCGACAGCACCAGGAGCGGCGGGGGAAAGAACTGCGGCTTGAAGAACGTCGTGGCGATCAAGTGCCACAGCACGATCAAGGCGATGATGGAAGCGACATAAATGAGATGATCGCGCTTGATCCAGCCGAGCGGCAAGCGCGGCGCTGGCGCCATAGCGTCATCGGGCCTGACGTCTCTTGCCCGGCTGACCTCCGTCATGGTGCATGCGCCTCTTCGCTCTCGATCAACGCGTCGATGCGTTCCCAGATCTCGCCGAAGCCGGGACTGCTGCGCCGGCGCGGCCGCGGCAGGTTGACTGGGATAATTGCATCGAGCCGCGACGCCGGCCCCTTGGTCATGACGCCGATGCGATCCGCCAGCAGGACTGCCTCGGTGATATCGTGGGTAATGAACACGATCGTTTTGCCGGTCTTGTGCCAGATCTCCACAAGCTCGCTCTGCATACGTCCCCGGGTCTGAGCATCGAGCGCGCCAAAAGGCTCGTCCATCAGCAGCACCTTCGGGTCGCTCGCGAGCACGCGGGCAATCTGCACCCGTTGCTTCATGCCGCCGGACAGTTCGCCGGGATACTTGTCCTCCTGGCCATCGAGATGCACGAGATGAAGGTACTCACGGGCGACGGCATGCCGTCGCTCTTTGGCCATCCCCTGCATGCGCAGGCCAAACGCGATGTTGTCGATGGTGCGCAGCCAGTTGAAAAGCGCGTCATCGCCCTGAAACACCACCGTGCGATCGATTCCCGGCCCCCGGATTGGCCGCCCGGCGAGGGTGAGCACGCCGCCGACCGGCTCCAGGAAACCCGCCATCAGGCTGAGCACGGTGGTTTTCCCGCAGCCGCTTGGCCCGAGCAGACAGAAAAACTCTCCCTGCGTGAGGCTCACGGAAAAGCGCTGCAACACGGATACCGCTTCCACGCCCCGGCGGGCCGCGTAGCGGTAGCTAACGTCGCGCGCCACAAGGAATTCTTCTGCCACTGCGCGCCCTCGCCGGGTCGCCGCCGGGCGCGAAAAGCCTACCAACCGACCGCCCGATCCGGCGCAACCTCCTTCATGAGTTGTGGACGCACGAAGTCGTTCCAGTCCGGCATCTTCTTGATGATGCCCTCGCCGAGCGCGACTTCGGCAGCGCCCCGGAAATTGCCCAGCACCACGTCTTTGGGCATCTCGACGCGGTAGTTCATGCGGCTCATGTAGACCTTCATGTCGGCTTCCGGAATCCGGAACGCCTTGCCGGCGAGCTTGGCCGCCTCGGCCGCATTGGTGTTGCAGAAGTCCGTCGCTTCTATGAGCGCGCGCGTCGCCGCGGCAGCACGGGGCTGGTCGTCGATCAGTCCCTGAGAGTAGTAGTCGTAGGACGTGAGAATGAAAACGCCGTCGTCGCCCGACCGCGCCAACACGCGCGCCCCTTGCACGAGCTGCGCCGCCTTGTCGAGCCACGGCTCCCACAGAAAGAAGGCGTCGATGTCGCGGCGTTCGAGCGCGGCCACCATTTCCGGCGCCTGCAGGAACTTCACTTTCATCTTGTCCACCGGCAGATTGTATTTCTTCACGTAGCGAAGGAAGTAGAGGTGCCCTCCGGTGGCGCGTGGATAGGCAACGGTCCTGCCGATCAGGTCTTCCGGCTTCTTGATGTCGTCGCGTCCAGCAAGGCCGATCTGCTGCCCACTCGTGGACGAGTAGGAGGTTACGTAGAGCTTGCCGCCTTTGTCCCAGCGCGAGAGCCCGCCGAATTCGGTGGTGGCGCCGATATCCGAATTCCCGGTGAGAACCGCGTCGAGCGCGACGTTGCCGTCGTCGAAAGGCTTGTAGCTGGTCTCCAGCCCGTACTTTTCAAAGATCTTGAGCTCGGCCGCGACCACGAATGGGACAAAGAGCGCGTCGATCCCGGTTGCGGTTGGCACTTTTTGCAGCGCGGCGGCGTTCGCGCCAGCCATTCCCAGCACACACATGCCTGGCGCGAACGACACGACGAACCCCCGCCGCGTCATTCCCCGCGAATAGCTGTCTTGGCCCATAAATTTCTCCTTCCGAGGACACCGGTGAATTGACTGCGTGCTCGCCAGCGCGCCGACGATGCCGATAGCGCCGACACTACCCAGTTAAGCTCGGTCATGGGGAGGTCCCCTCCCCTCTAGGTTATGAGCGCTGCCACCGACCCGTGCGTTTAGTCTTGCGCAGCTCGAGGCAGGCTTCTTGGCCGCCTCGGCTTGCCGCCAAAAGGATAGCACAGAGAACCGTGGTAGGGGCCCCGCTGCACTGCGGCTTTTAATCCGGCCTGTGGCGCTCCGGGGTCAAACTCCGGCCATAAGGCTCAGGATGCCTGTGAACGTCCGCAGCTATTCGCCGAACGAGACGTCATGGAACGTCGCAGCCAGATCACTGCGGCTTGATGCCTGCGAACTTTATGACTTTGGTCCATTTGTCGATGTTTTGTGCGATGAACTTCGCGAATTCGTCCGGCGAGTTTGGTGGCACCGCGACGGCACCGAGATCGGCGATCCGCTGCTTGACGTTCGGGTCGAGCACCGCTGCGTTGGTCTGCCTGTTGAGCGTCACGATGATCTCAGGCGGCGTGCCCCGAGGCACGCCAAAACCGATCCAGCCGGCCGCCTCGTAGCCCTTGAGGAAGCTGTCGATCGTCGGCACGTCCGGCAGGAATCCAAGCGGCTCTGTTGTCGTCACGCCGAGCGCCCGCAGCTTTCCGGCCTTGATGTGCGGCAGTGAGGTCGGCGTAACGTCGAACATCACCTGTACCTGGCCCGCAACGAGATCGGTCACCGCTGGCGTCGACCCCTTATAGGGGATGTGCGTCAGGTCCACGCCGGCCATGAACTTGAACAGCTCTCCGGCGATATGCTGCGGGCCGCCGATGCCCGCCGAGGCCATGTTCAGCTTGCCGGGATTGGCCTTGGCGTAGGCGATGAACTCGGGGATGGTCTTGGCCGGCACGGACTGGTGGACCTCCATGACCAGCGGAACGCTCTCGACCCTCCCGACCGGCGTGATGTCGCGGACAAAGTCGAAGCTGAGCTTCTCGTAGAGCGCGACGTTGATCGCGTTCTGCGAGTTCACCAAGAGCAGCGTATAGCCGTCGGGCGGCATATGGGTCACGGCTTCGGTTGCGATGTTGCCGGCGGCGCCCGGCCGCACCTCGACCAGGAATTGCTGGCCAAGCTTTTCCGAGAGGAATTGCGCGATCACACGCGCCACGAGATCGGACGCGCTGCCCGCCGCCTGGCCAACGATGATTTTCACCGGCCGCGATGGATAAGGTTGCGCCCTCGCGATGCGCGACGCGGCCGGCAACACGGCAGCGCCCGCGGCCAGATGCAGAAATCGACGGCGGCAAAGTCCCATATTGATCCTCCCTCTCACGCCGTGAGCAACCCCCGCTGTAGGGCGTAGCTGAGCACACCGCAACAAGGAGGCGCAAAGTGACGACGCTCATTATATTTAGCAGTGGGCGATAATCATGTTTGATGTCATCTCCCCGATGACTTTCCCGTCTCTCAATAGGCGAGTCATTTCTTGCCGTAGATGAGCAAAGAAGGCCTGTTGAACGTCTTGCGGAAGTTCGCCAACGCCGGGGGCGACGGGTGTAGCAGCGAAGGATTGTATGGCCTGCTCCAATCCACCTTCGAGCACCATTGATAACGAGCGGGTCGAAAGACGAACGTTGCGGAAGCCGACGTCCTCGGCTGCAGACTTGAGGGCTGTGCCACTTGGCCAACTAAACGGTGCTGTTATTAGCTCTGCAAGATCCGAGCGCACCGTGGCCTGAAGTGCCGCATGGAAAGCGGCGTAGATTTGATTGCGCTTGAGTTCCCCCCATACTGCAATGGCCGTGCGACCGCTCGGCCTTAACACTCGTCGCATCTCACGCAGTGCACTGGGTCGATCTGGAAAGAACTGCAATCCTTGCTGACATAGCACCGCGTCGAATGTTCCCGTCGGCGCCGCAAGAGGAGCGGCGGGAGAGTACAAGTAATCGATCGGAGCTGCGGCTGCTGATGGCTGACTCTTGGCTTTGGCGATATCCAACATTGGCTGCGCAATGTCGGTTGCAACGACGCGTCCCTTCGCGCCGACGCGCACGGCCGCGAGCCTTGCAACGGTTCCAGGTCCAGTGGCGACGTCAAGGACCGATTCGCCTGGTCGAAGATCGGCCTCATCGAGCAATAATTTTGCCCAAGGCTCGAAGAGCCCAGGCACAAGAAATTCGTCGTAGGCTTTCGGCACGGAAGGATTGTGGAACTGGAATCGTGTTGCGTCGGTCATGGAGCGGTCTCACGCTCCCAGGGTGGGGAAAGACGGCTAAGCTGGCCAATGTCCGCTTGGCCTCGCAGCGCCCCTCACCTGATGCTGGAATTGCTGCGCCAGGTCTCAGCCGTGGTGCACTTCTTGGCGCGGGCGGTCGCCGCGAGCACTTGGAGCTGTTCTTTGGCCGAGACGTAATCGGCCTGGTAGGCAATCACGTTGACGAAAGCGCCGCCCGTACTCTGCTCGGCCTTGGCCATCAGCTGTTTCAGTTCCTGCTCGCGGCCCTCCCAGTATTTTTGCTGCGCCGTGAGCTGATCGCAGCTATAATAGTCGTATTGGCCGGGATCGGCAAAAACCGTGAGCCTGCTGTCGCCTGCGGAGGAGCACGCTGACAACAAGCCGCCGCCCAAGACTGCGAGGATCGCAAGCGCGATCAAGGCCGCAGCGGGCCGGAGCGGGGCTTTCGCAATTCGGAAATCGGCGGGCACCACTTGGATACGAGGCTCCTCGCACGCGGGCGGCAAATAGTCCCTGACCGAGTACCGTCTATGAGCGCGGAATGCGCCCTAATCGTGGTGCGAAAAGATGCAGGCTACTGGTCAAAAATGACGTCAGAACGTCCGGCAAACGCGATGCGCTCCCTCGCCCCGCGCAGCGCAGCGGAGCGGAGCGGGGAGAGGGTTGGGGTGAGGGGCAGGTGTGGCGCCCCTCACCCGCACGAGATTGTTGGTTGAATCTTGAGCCCTCGCCCCGCGAAGCGGGCCGCTTCGCGGGGCGAGGGCGAGCGTCCGCCTGACGCATTAGCGCGGCTGGAATTGCACGGCAGCCGCTCAGTTGATGTGCACCAGGGCACCCCCATCGACCGGGAGCGCGACACCGGTAATGAAATTCGCCTCGTCGGAGGCGAGAAACAGCGCGGCGTTGGCCACGTCCCAAGCCGTACCCATCTTGTGACGCAGCGGCACTCGCGTGTCGCGAGCAGCGGCGACCTCGACGCGGCTTTTTCCGCTCGCGCGCGCGCGGGTGTCCACCGCCATCGGCGTATCCATGAGCCCGGGCAAGATGACGTTGGCGCGTATGCCGTATTCCGCATTCTGGATGGCAATCTGCTGGGTAAAAGCGATCATTCCCGCCTTGCTCGCCTTGTAAACCACGTTCGGATACTGCTCCCACGCGGCGACCGACGAGATCGTGATGATGACGCCCGAGCGTTGTGCGCGCATTACTGGCAAGACATGCTTGCAAGCCATGATCGCGCCACGCAGGTTGATGGTCATGATGCGGTCGAATGCCGCCTCGGCAATTTCGGCAAGCGGCGCGTCGCCGCCGGCAATGCTGACCCCCACATTATAATGGAGCACGTCGATGCGGCCCCAGCGCCGGCGCGTGTCCTCGGCCATAGCCGCGAGCATCGACTCTTTGGTAACGTCCGCCTCGAAAGCGACGCAGTCCCCGGCGGCTCCGCCGGATTGCCGCGCCATTGCAACCGTTTCCTCGGCCGAGGCGAGCTTGTTGTCGACGGCGAGTACCTTGGCCCCTTCCTGAATGAAGCGAAGCACCGTCGCACGGCCATTGCCCATGCCCTCGCCCGGCGACTGGCCGGCGCCCACCACAATGGCGACTTTGTCCTTAAGACGCATGTGACCCTCGATTAGACCGCCAGCAGGTTATGGAAATTCGACCATGGAAACGAGTCTCGTCCCCTCGATTAGTGCCTAGCACCGTGATCAACCGCTGCGCTGCGACCGCAGTGTTTGCCGACGCGGTTGCAGCGGCAAATATGCCTGGAGTCAGCACGTGACCGCAAAGAGCTTTTTCTATGCCAGCGTCGGCCCGGAACTGAGCCTTTTCGAGGTCTATGTCGGCGCCGCCGCGCTGCAAAAGCGGGCAACGGTCATTTTGCCGGCCAACGTCCAATACGCCTGGCCGCATCCGTCGATGCGATACCTTTACGTGGTGTCGAGCGACGGCGGACCGGGCCTTTCCGGCACCACGCATCGCGCCAATGCCTTCCGCATCGATTCCCGCTCGGGTGCGCTGGAGCCGCATGGCGAGCCGCAACCGCTTCCGTCGCGCCCGATCCATACCAGCGTCGACGCGTCCGGCGAATATCTGCTCACCGCCTACAACGACCCGAGCAACGTGACGGTGCACCACATCAACGGCGACGGCGCGATCGGCGAGCCAGTGCGACAGCCCGGCAAGCTCGATACCGGCATCTATGGGCATCAGATCCGCACGACGCCGGGAAACCGCGCCGCCATCCTCGTCACGCGCGGCAACAATGCCGCTGGCGGCAAGCCCGAGGATCCGGGCGCGCTAAAAGTCTTCACGTTCGATCACGGCACACTGACCAACCTCGCCTCGATCGCGCCGGGAACCGGATTTGGCTTCGGCCCGCGGCATCTCGATTTTCATCCCACGCAGCCATGGGCCTATGTCTCGATCGAGCGGCAGAACAAGCTTTACGCCTACAAGCTTCAACCGGAGGGCGCGCTCGAGCGCGATCCGATGTTCGTCAAGGATACTTTGGCGAATCCGGCCGCGGTCAAGCCCGGTCAAGGCGCGGGAGCGATCCACGTGCACCCGAGTGGTCGCTTCGTTTATCTCACCAACCGCAACCAGGACGAGGTCGCGTTCGAGGGTCAGAAGGTTTTCAACGGCGGCGAGAACAACGTTGCGGTTTTTGCGATCGACGCCAAGACGGGAGAGCCGAGCCTCATTCAGACGTCTGAGGGTTTTGGCATTCAGCTGCGGACCTTCGGCATCGATGCGAGCGGGAGACTCTTGGCCGCCGCAAACATCAAGCCGCTTCTGGTGCGCGAAGGCAGTTCAATCAAGACGCTGTCCGCCGGGATCATGGTCTATCGCATCGCGGAGGACGGCAAGCTTGGATTCGTGCGCAAATACGACGTCGACACGCGCAAGGGCCAGCAATTCTGGAGCGGCATGGTTGCGCTGGCGTAGCAGAAAGGGATCTCAAGCGGCCTGCACACAGGTGAGCACCGCCGCGTAATGGCATGAAGCTCCCACTAGCACGAAGCCGTGCCAGATCGCGTTCTGGAAACGCAGGCTTTGCCAGAGGTAAACGATCACGCCCGCCGAATAAATCAGGCCGCCCAACACAATCAGCCACAAGGCGAGTTGCGGAAGCGCCATGATCTCGTAGCGATAGGCAACCAGGCCGATCCAGCCGAGGAGAAGATAAAGGCCCAGGGAGAATCGCTCCAGGCGGCCACACAATAGCATCTTCAGCACCGCGCCGGCGATCGCCAGCGCCCATATGAGCGAAAGCGTGACAATCGGTATTGCGCTCGCGACGCTATGCGTCAGGAACGGCGTATAACTCGCGGCGATGAACAGATAGATGGCCGACTGATCGAACCGCCGCAGCATCCATTTCACTGGTGAGACCGGGCATAGATTGTAAACCGCCGAAAGACCCAGCATAGCCAGCAACCCGGCAGCGTAGACCACCACCGAGGCCGATGTCAGGCTTACTCCCGCTTGCGATACCAATGCCCCCAGAACCGCCGTTCCGACCACGGCCCCGGCGAGACCGCAGGCGTGCACGATCCCGTCCACCAGGAGCTCGGCCCGATCGTAGTCCCAGGTGGACCATGCCGGCAGGCTGGTTCCCGGAGGAAAGGAGGAGGTGCGACGGACGACCAACATCAGAACGCGACCAACGATGTCATCGGCCAAGCAAGTGCCTGGTCTGTGATCGCGAAATCAGAGCTCGAGCGAGGGGCACGCATACCGAATCAACCAAATTTCAGCGTGCGAGTTCCTCAGGTCTGGTCCAGCATATGTGCGCAACCCGACGTAGGCTTGCATGGGGCCGGCGGGTGTTGGTATTCGCGTAACCGCTGTCTCGCAGGAGGATCATCATTCGGGCCGCGACAATCCGGCCTGGGACCGGCGGAGGCAGCTCCTCTTCCTAACCTTTCCTGGCAGCAGTGTTCGCGCTCGTAGGAGAAACCGCATGGTCGGAAATCGTCTCGCCCCGGAACGGGATATCATCCTGGTCGGCGCGGGGATCATGAGCGCCACGCTGGCGGTGTTCCTCAAGGAGCTCGAGCCCTCGCTCAACCTCGAAATTTTCGAGACGCTGGACGGCGCGGCGGAGGAGAGTTCCGACGCCTGGAACAATGCCGGCACCGGGCACGCGGCATTGTGCGAGCTCAACTACACGCCGGAACGGAGCGACGGCAGCATCGACATCTCGAAGGCGCTCGACGTCAACGTCGAGTTCGACCTCTCGCGGCAGCTGTGGTCCTACCTCGTGACCAAGGGGGCGATCGCGGACCCGCGGTCTTTCATCCATTCCTGCCCGCATATGAGTTTTGTGCACGGCGCCGCCGACGTGGCTTTTCTCAAAAAGCGACACGCCGCGCTGACCGCGCATCACTGCTATGAAGGCATGGAATATACGGAGGACAAGCAAAAGCTCGCCGAATGGGTTCCGCTAGTGATGGAAGGGCGCAGCGCCGGCGAGACCGTCGCCGCGACGCGCATGATCACCGGCGCGGACGTCGATTATGGCGCGCTCACCCGCAACCTCGTTGCCCATCTCAACCGGCTTGCGGGCTGTGCCATCCATTATTCCCATCACGTGGCGCATATCCATCGCGAGCCAGGCGGGCGCTGGCGCTTGGACGTCGACGACAGAAAGAGCGGCCAGCGGCGATCAACGACTGCGAAATTCGTCTTTCTCGGCGCCGGCGGCGGCGCGCTGGGGCTGTTGCAAAAATCCGAGATCCCCGAGGGAAAAGGATACGGCGGATTTCCCGTGAGCGGCATCTGGTTGCGCTGCGACGATCCCGAGCTGAACAAACGCCATCACGCCAAGGTCTACGGCAAGGCCGCGGTCGGTTCTCCGCCGATGTCGGTTCCTCATCTCGATACGCGGGTCATCGGCGGCCAGCACTCGCTGCTGTTCGGACCCTACGCGGGCTTCTCGTCGAAATTCCTCAAACACGGCTCGCTGCTCGATCTCTTTTTCTCCATCAGACCGAGCAATATCGGCCCACTGCTCGCGGTCGCTCGGGATAATTTCGATCTGACCAAATATCTCATAGGCCAGGTTCTCCAGACTTCGGCTCACCGCTTCGCGGCCTTGCAAGCATACTATCCGCGGGCACGTGAGGCGGACTGGCGCCTGGAAGTGGCCGGGCAGCGCGTGCAGATCATCAAGCCGGATGCCAAGCGCGGCGGTATTTTGGAATTCGGAACGGAATTGGTATCGGCGTCCGACGGCTCGCTGGTCGCGCTGCTGGGGGCCTCGCCCGGGGCATCGACCGCGGTGTGGATCGCAATCGAGGTTCTCGAGCGCTGCTTTGCAAACGAGCTCAAGGCATGGACCGCCAAGCTCAAGCACATGATCCCGTCATATGGCGAGTCGCTAACGGAGGACGCGACGCTCTGCCGGCGGGTGCGCGCGGACACCGCCAAGGTGCTGGGCCTGCAGAACATCTGAAGGCGCTCCGCCCGAGAGCCACAGGCACAGCCATGATCCATCAGCCAAGCGAGACGTCGCGGTGAGCCAGGCCTCATCCGGCCCGCTTGGCCGCGCTCCCGCATCATCGGAAAGCGGCGAGGCGAAGCCCGATACCGATCCTGCCCTGACCGACGTCCTGGATTGCCTGCTGCGCTTCGGCACCGCGATGATGCGCGCCGGAGATACCGCGTTCCGCGTGCGGGAGTGGACCGGCGCGATTGCGCGCGCCATGGGTGTCGAAGCGCTGTCGGTGCGCCTTGCACTCGGTGGCATCACCGCGAGTGCACGGCGCGGCAGCGAGCACGCGACGCTGACGCGCGAGATCGCGCCGCCCGGCATCGATGCCTGGCGCTTGGGCGCGCTGGAAAACCTGGCGCGGGACGTACGGCCCGGCCTGATGCCCGCGGATTTGGCGGCGAAACTCGCCGCGATCGAGGCGCAGCCGCCGCTTTATTCACTCTGGCAAACCGCAGCCGCAGTCGGCGCCGCCTCCGGCGCGTTCTCCTATCTCAACGGTGGCGGCGCGCTCGAGGTGTTCGCCGCCGTCGCTGGCGGCGGCATCGGTCAGTTGCTTCGCTCGCTGCTGCTGAGACGTCGCCTGAACCAGTACGCCGTCACTGCGCTCTGCGCCGTGATCGCCTCCGGCGTATATTGCGCCATTGCGGCCGCGGCGATGAGGGCCGGGTTCGGCACGCTGCGCGATGCGGCGGGCTTCATCTCGTCGGTTCTCTTCTTGGTGCCAGGTTTCCCGTTCGTCGCCGCGCTGCTCGATTTGCTCCAGCACCAGGGCTTGGCCGGCATCACCCGGCTCGCCTACGGGACCATGCTGCTGCTCGCCGCCGCCTTCGGCCTCACCATCGTCGCCGCGACCGCCGGCTTGAGCGCCACGCCGGCCCCATCGCTGCCGCTCGGCGAGCCGCCGACGCTGCTGTTGCGCGCGATCGCGAGTTTTTGCGGCGGCTGCGGTTTCGCAATTCTCTACAACAGCTCCTCGCGCACCGTGCTCGCCGTAGGCGTCCTCGCGCTTGTCGGCAACGAGCTGCGCCTGGCGCTCAACGATGCCGGCATGACGCTGGCGCCGGCCACCTTTCTCGGCGCGTTCGCCGTCGGGCTATTGGCCTCGTTGGCACGGCCGCGCCTGCACGAGCCGCGCATCGCGCTTACGGTCCCCGGCGTCATCATCATGGTACCCGGCACGTACGCGTTCCAAACGGTCGTGCTTTTCGATCAGGGCGACACGCTTGCCGCCATGCAGGCCGCCGTATTGGGCGGCTTCGTCGTGGGAGCAATGGCGCTAGGTGTCGCAGCGGCCTGCTTCGTCAGCGATCGCGGATGGGCGTTCGAAACGTGAAGTAATAGGCAGCCGAATAGAAATTGGTGGCCCACCGTTTTGGGCGATGGCCTTGCCGTGATCGGCTTAGGCCGGTTCGAGCAATGTCAGTAGCCCCTTGAGCAATTGGATCGGGTCCGGCGGGCAACCGCGAATATGCAGGTCGACGGGCACGACGGCAGAGACTCCGCCAGTCACCGCGTAGCTGCCGGAAAAAATGCCGCCGTCCACCGCGCAGTCGCCGACTGCGACGACCCATTTGGGATCCGGTGTCGCATGATACGTGCGCTCGAGTGCCTCGCGCATGTTCTTGGTGACGGGGCCTGTCACGAGCAGCACGTCCGCGTGGCGTGGAGACGCCACGAAATGCAGGCCGAAACGCTCGAGATCATAAAAGGCGTTGTTCAGCGCATGGATCTCGAGTTCGCATCCGTTGCACGAGCCGGCATCAACTTCCCGAATCGAGAGGCTGCGGCCCAAACGCCGACGCCCAGCACGCTCAAGGCTGGCGCCTAACTCGGCCAGCATCTCTTCGTCCATGGCTGGCGCCGCTTCGGTCAGAGGGCGGCGCATGAGACTCTCGAACAAAACTTTGCGCATGGGTGAGCCTAGAGGTCGTGACCGGAGTAAGAGCAGTTGAAGGATTTATTGCAGAGCGGGAAGTCCGCGACGATGTTGCCCTCGATCGCGGCTTCCAGCAGCGGCCACTGGAACCAGGATGGGTCGCGCAGATGACAGCGTGTGAGGCGGCCATTTTCGAAGCGCGCCCAAACCAGCACCTCGCCACGAAATGCTTCCGCCAGTCCGAGACCTTCCCGTACGTCACCAGCCGGATCGACCGTAGCCCGGATCGGCCCCGCAGGCAGGTACTGCAGGATCTGATCGATCAATCCGAGGCTCTGCTCGACCTCGCGAATGCGCACCCAGACGCGAGCGTTGACGTCACCCGTCTCGAGCACGGGAACTTCGAAATCGAGCCGATCGTAGGGCGGATAGCCGGGTGTCTTGCGGGCGTCGAAAGCGCGGCCGCTGGCCCGCCCGACATACCCGCCGGCCCCGAACTGCCGCGCCAGCTCGTCGCGCAGGACCCCGGTGCCGGCGGTGCGGTCCTGCAGCGAGGCGGTATTGTCGTAAAGCTCGACGAGTTGCGGAAAGACTCGGCGGATTTCATCCAACAGCGTCGCGATCTCCCCCGCGCGGTTTGCAGCGAGATCTCGCGCGACGCCGCCCGGCACCGCGGCATCCATCATCAGCCGATGCCCAAAGCACGCGTGCGCGGTCCGGAGAATCTTCTCGCGCAGAATGCCGCAGTGGGCGTGCATGAGCGAGAACGAGGCATCATTGCAGATCGCCCCGATATCGCCGAAATGGTTGGCGAGCCGCTCGAGCTCCGCCATCAACGCGCGCAGATAAACCGCACGCGGTGGAACCTCGACCTCCATCGCTGCTTCCAGCGCATGCGAAAAGGCGAGCGCATAAGCGACCGTGCTGTCGCCCGAGGTCCGGCCGGCCAAGCGTGCCGCCGTATCGAGGCTGGCGCCCACCATCAATGCCTCGATGCCCTTGTGCACGTAGCCAAGACGCTGCTCCAATCGAACCACCGTCTCGCCGTTGGCGGTAAAACGGAAGTGCCCGGGTTCGATGATGCCGGCATGAACCGGGCCGACGGGAATCTGGTGCAGACTTTCGCCCGCAACGGGCAAGAATGCATAAGGCGCGCGGGGCTGCGACGCCTCACGGCCATGCCCGAGCGGGCATTGCACGTCCCAAAAGCCGAGATCGAGCCACGGCCGCATGTCGGGTAGGCCGATCGGTTCGAGCCCATAGAGATCGCGCAGCGCGCGCTCCAGACGAATAGCCGGGGGATGAAGTGCACCGATGGAGGGAAAATGCCCGTCCGGGCATGGCATCGTAACGACCGCGATCTCGTGCATCGGTGCGTCGAGAACCGCCATGTGTACCGCGCCGGCATCGCCCCACAGGCCTAGCAGTGTCCAATGTCCGGCCGACAATTGATCTGCGGCGAAACGCCAGCTCTCCTCGTTGACGACCAGCCGCGGCCAGCGTCGGTGTTCCGCGACTCTCGTGCCTTCGATCGTATCGATCAGCCCCGGCATCATTTCATCCCAGAAGCTTCGCCACGTTCTGAAACCAAGTGACCAGTGCCGGCGGCATGTAGATGCCGGCGCAGAACACGAGAGCCAGGTGCGTAAACATAGGTGCGTAGGAGGCCTCCGCCTTCGCGGTGCTGCCGCGCGGATTACCGAACGCGATCGCGTTCAATCGCAAAAAAAGTGCGGCAACCCCGATCAGAATGCCGGCTACGAGGACGAGCGCGAGCCACGGAGCGCGCGCAAACGTCGACGTCACGATGAGGAACTCGCTCATGAAGATGCCGAGCGGCGGCAACCCGGCGATGGCGACGACGCCGAGCACGAGTCCCCAGCCCAGTACCGGATTGGTTTCGGTAAGCCCGCCCATGTCGGCGATGCGTTGTGTCCCCTTGACCTGCGCAATGTGGCCAACCGCGAAAAAGATCGCCGACTTCGTCAGCGAATGCATGGTCATGTGCAGAAGCCCGGCGAAATTCGCCAGCGGTCCGCCCATTCCGAAGGCGAAGGTGATGATCCCCATGTGCTCGATCGAGGAGTAGGCGAACATGCGCTTGATGTCGCGCCGGCGGTACAGCATGAACGCCGCAAAAACGAGCGAGATGAGCCCCATGGTCACCATCAGCGGGCCGGGTGCGAGCGCGGCCGGATTGACGGCAAGCAGCATCTTGAAGCGTAACAAGGCGTAGAGCGCGACATTGAGCAGGAGCCCTGAAAGCACCGCGGAGATCGGGGTAGGCCCTTCAGCATGGGCATCGGGCAGCCAGGCATGGAGCGGTGCGAGCCCGACTTTGGTGCCGTAGCCGAGCAGCAGAAACACGAACGCGACATTGAGCAGCGCGGGATCGAACGCGGACGCCCGCGTGATCAGCACGGTCCATATCATGGCGTCGAATCCCTCACCGATCACAGGGCGTGCCGCCATATAGACCAGGATGGTTCCGAACAGCGCGAGCGCGATGCCGACGCTGCCGAGAATGAAATACTTCCACGCCGCTTCGAGCGCCTCGTGGGTGCGATAGATGCCGACCATGAGCACTGTGGTCAGTGTCGCGAGCTCAATTGCTACCCACATCACGCCGATATTGTTGGCCAGAAGCGCGAGGTTCATCGCAAACATCAGCAGCTGGTACATCGCGTGATAGAAGCGCAGGAACTGCGGCGTGAGCCGCCCGATTTCGAGCTCGTGGCCGATATAGCTGGCGCTGAAGACGCTCGTCGTGAGGCCGACGAACGTGGTCAACACGATGAATACATTGTTGAGGTCGTCCACGAGCAGATAAGAGGTCGACTGCGGCCGGCCGAAAAACAGCGACACCGCGGCGAGGAAGGTCAGTAAAGCCGCAAGCACATTGAGCACCGCCGTCAGCCGGTATCCCGGCAGCACTACAAGCAGCGCTGCCGCTAACGCGGGAATGACGAGAACGGCGGTGACCGGTCCGAGCGCTTCCGTCATCCGCGCTCTCCGCGAAAGCGATCGAGCGCATGCAGGTCGACCGTGTCGAAGCGCTCGCGAATGCGAAAAAGGAAAATGCCGATCACGATGAAAGCGATGAGGATCGAGAAGGCGATGCTGATCTCGACCACCAGCGGCATGCCCTTGGCCCCGGTCGCGGCAAGCACGAGGCCGTTCTCAAGCGACATGAAGCCAACGATCTGGCTCACGGCATTGCGCCGTGTCACCATCATCAGAAGGCCAAGCAACACGACCGAGAGCGCCAAAGCGAGATCTTCGCGGGCGAGCGGGTCGGCCTCAGCCGTCACGCGCAACATCACCACCATCGAAAGTGCAACCAGGCTCATGCCCAGCAGCATCGCGGGGCCGACGCCGACGACCTTTTCGATCTCGCGGTGGATGCCGAGGCGCACGATGATGCGGTGAAGCGCAACGGGAATAATAATCGCCTTGAAAACGAGGGCGATCGCAGCGGTCACGTAAAGATGCGGCGCATCTTGGATGTACGCCTGCCAGGCCACCGAGAGCGCCAGCACGAAGGCATGCAGCGCGTATGTGTTGAGCAGCGCATAGAGCCGATCCTGATAGAGCTCGAGGAAGCTCACCAGCACCAGCGTGCCTGCAAGCAGGTGGGCGATGTCGAAACTTAGCCCGCGCATCACAGGCCCCGCGATACGAACCGCAAAAGCGTCGCCAGCAGCCCGAGCATCAGCGCGGCGCCCAGGAATTCCGGCACGCGGAACACGCGCATCTTGGCAATCGACGTCTCGAACAGCACGAGCAAGACGCCACCAATTGCGAGCTTGGCGATATAGGCCAGAAGACCGATCCCCAAGAGCGCAATGGGCGCTCCCGACGGCACCAAGCCCCAGGGCACGAACAGACAAGCGATCAATGAGATGTAGAGCAGGAGCTTCAACGAGGCGGAGAGCTCGATGAGCGCCAGGTGACGCCCCGAATATTCGAGCACCATGGCCTCATGCACCATGGTCAATTCGAGATGGGTCGCCGGATTGTCGACAGGAATGCGGGCGTTTTCCGCGATTGCCACCATGATCAAAGCGAGGAGCGCAAGCGCCAGGGAAACCCGCAGCCCCACCTCGGACGAAAGGAGAAAGCCAGCCATGGTCGACAGCTGCGTCGAACCAGCAATCAGCGCGAGCGTGAAGATGATCATGATCATCGCCGGCTCCGCCAGCGATGCAATCATCACCTCTCGACTCGAGCCGATGCCGCCAAAGCTCGTTCCGACATCGAGACCGGCCAAGGCCAGGAAGAAACGGGCGCTGCCGAGAAGCGCGACGATGGCGATGAGATCGGCGGACCACGAAAACAAGAGACCGGTGCGGAATGTCGGCACCAAAGATGCCGCGACCCAAGTGGCGGCAAAAATCAGATAGGGACTTACCCGAAACAGCCACGAGGCATTCTCCGCAAGCACCACCTCCTTGCGCATGAGGCGCACGAGGTCACGGTAAGGCTGGGTGACGGGCGGTCCGCGCCGCAGCAGCAGGCGCGCCTTCAGCGTGCGCGTGAAGCCCGTGAGCAGCGGCGCCAATAGCAGGACCAGCAGCATCTGCGCCGCCTGAACGGCAAAATCGAAAATCACGGCCATATCGCAAGCACCAGCAACAAGAGTACGAGCGCGGCAAAGACAAGGCTGAGGAATTGTCGAATGGTCAAGAACTGCAGGTGATTGAGTTTATCGGCGGCGAAGCCAACGCCGCCTGCGATCGGCGCGTAGAGCGCGTCCCAGACGAGATCATGCAATTCCACGCTAAACCGCGCCGGCCGTGCATCGCCTGGCGGAGGCATCTCGACGTGCTCACGGGCGCGAAACATGACGCTGCCGAATACACGGCGGATGGGCTGCGCGAAGCTCAAAGCCGTGTATTGAGTTGCTGGATTTGCTTCGGGATATCCGCAGTCCCACGCCGGCGCGCGGCGCAACTTGTCAGAAGCCAGCCGGTGGATCGCCCAGGCCGCGAGCACGCCCGATAGCACCATGAACACAAAGACCAAGAGACCGTTATAGGAGCTTCGGCTCTCGGCGATCGGCACGATCGAGAGCCAATCGACGTTGCTTTGCACCGGCATACGATCACCCACCAATGCCTGCATCACGGGCGCCAGCGCATCGATGAACACGCCGGGCAGGATGCCTGCAACAAGGCAGAGCGCGGCGAGAAAAAACATTGCGGCGAGGGAGAACCGGTCGGTTTCACGCGCGTTTTCGGCCGCTGGCGTGCGGACGCGGCCGAGGAAGGTAACACCGAATGCCTTGACGAAGCACGCCGCGGCCAACGTCGCCGATAGTGCAAGGAGTGCGCCGACGGCCGGCACCAAGAGCTTGAGCCCCCAAGAAGGTAGCTGCGGGCTAACGAGGATTGCTTGGAAGGTCAGCCATTCTGATACGAAACCGTTGAGCGGCGGCAGCGCCGAAATCGCCGCGCAGCCGACGAGAAAAACAAAAGCCGTCTGCGGCATGCGGTGGATAAGCCCACCGAGGTGCTCCATGTCGCGTTCGCCGGTGCTGGTGAGCACCGCGCCTGCGCCGAAAAACAGAAGGCTCTTGAACACGGAATGGTTGAACACGTGCAGCAGGCCGGCGGTGAGCGCGAGCGCCGCCGCCCACGCCATGCCGTACGCTTTGAAGGCAAGTGCAAGGCCGAGCCCGATGAAGATGATCCCGATGTTCTCCACGGTATGGTACGCAAGCAGGCGCTTGAGATCGTGTTGCATCAGCGCATAAAGCACGCCCATCACCGCCGTGATGCCACCGAGCGCGAGTACGACCATGCTCCACCACCAGGCAGGCGTGCCGATGAGATCGAATACGATGCGCACGAGACCGTAGACGGCGACCTTCGTCATGACCCCGCTCATCAGCGCCGAAACATGACTGGGGGCGGCCGGATGCGCGAGCGGCAGCCAGACGTGCAGCGGCACGAGGCCTGCCTTGGAGCCGGCGCCGATCAGCGCGAGGATCAGAACGGAGGCCGCGAGCGTGGCCGAGGGCTGGGCAGCACGGATGTCGTCAAAGGCATAGCCACCGTCTGGTCCTGCCAGCAACCCGAAGGTAAGCAGCAAGGCAACGGTCCCGAAGCTTGCCATGATCAGGTAGAGGTAGCCTGCCCGCACGTTGTCGACGACGCGGTGATGCGCCATGACCAGCGCCCAGGACGACAGCGACATGAACTCCCACGACACCAGAAATGTGAACGCATCATCGGCGAGCACGACGATGTTCATGCCGGCGAGGAAAGCTGGATAGAACGGTAGCACCCGGCGTGGTGCATGCTCGTGCCGACCGTAGCCCAGGGCAAACAGGCTGGCAGCGGCCCCGCCGAGATTGACCACGGCGAGGAAAAAGGCCGAAAGCGCATCGAGACGGAAATGCGCTCCTAGCCACGGAAGACCGAGCGGAAGAGTGGTAACGGACGGAATGGCGTAGACGCCCAAAAGAGCGATCAGACCGATCGCGAGAAGCACCAGCGAGGTGGCTAAACAAATTCCGTAGACGATGTGGCGTGCATACGCAGCCTGAGCAAAGGTGAGAGCAAGAGCCGCAGTCGCGATCAGCGCGGCGGTCCCGCCAAGGGCGACAAGCACCATTAGCGACGCGCCCTTCGGCGCACGGTCGCAGCGGCGCATGGATGGTCACACCGCAAGCTCGGCCTTACCTTTTCAACCGCACGCCGCGCCCGCCGCCCTGGCTGACCGCGCCCTCACCGATCAGCTCGATGCCCGCAGCCCCCAGCGCATCAACGAGTTTCATCAACGAATCCACGTTTCCCCGGATGAGGCCGTCACTTGCTTCCATGCGCTGAATCGTGGGCAGTGAGAGACCCGAACGTTCGGCAAGCTGGCGTTGGTCGATCTCGAGCAGCGCTCGTGCGGCTCGCATTTGAGCGCCAGTTATCATGTTTCAGATATCAGAATCGATAGTTTATACATCTTAATTGATGCGTAACTCGCCTTAAATCAGATAGCAAGACAAAACAAGGCGCCTCGAAGATTTCGAACAACCCTGCCGGCTGCCGACGCGGCCGCTACGGCGACCAGGTAACAAGCCGCTTCTCCAAAAACTCTATCCCATAAAAAAGCACGACGCTGATCACCGTCAGCAGCAGGATGGCGGCGAAGGCCAGCGCCGTTTGCGATTGCGCACTCGAAATCAAAATGAGGTAACCCAACCCTTCCTGCGCCGCGACGAATTCACCGATCACGGCGCCGATCACGGCAAAGGTGATGGCGACCTTGCAGCCCGTGAACAAATGCGGCGTCGCGATCGGAATGCGCAAACGTCGGAAGATCGACGTTTCGGAGGCGCGCAGCGAGTGCATCAAATCCAACATCGCCTTGGGAGCCGCTTCGAATCCGGCCACGACATTCACCAAGATCGGGAAAAAGCAGACGAGAATCACGATCACGATCTTCGGCAGTTCCCCGACGCCAAGCCACAGGATCACAAGCGGAGCGAGCGCCACCTTGGGGACCGATTGTAGGCCCAACAGAATCGGATAAAGCAGGCGCCGTAGCGTCGTAGTGAAAGCAATGACGACAGCGAGGGGCAACGAGAATACGAGCGCCAAAACAAAACCAATCAGCGTTTCACGAAGCGTGGCCAAGCTGTGGAAGAAAAGTTCCGGCGCCCAGGTGACTGCCGTCGCGGCAATCGCCAATGGAGAGGGCAATACCCAGCCGGGGACGTTGAATGCGCGGACGAACGCTTCCCATACGACCACAAGTGCCAGATAGGTCAGCGGAGTCGTAGAGCGTCCGGCGATCGCTTGCCACATCGCACCCCCCACCGCGCGTCAGTCTTGCTCCCGGGCGAAGAGCAAGCTGCGCGCCATCTGCTTGATTTCCACGAATCTCGGATGTTTTGCGGTGTTGACGTCGCGTGGCCGCGCCAGGTCGACGGAAATATCCAGACGCGGCCGCCCGGGCCGGCTCGACATGACGATCACGCGATCTCCCAGAAGAATTGCCTCTTCGATGTCGTGCGTGATGAGAAGCGCCGTGCGACCGAGATCCTGCCAAAGGCGCGACAGTTCGAGCGAGAGCTCCTCGCGCGTGAGAGCGTCCAACGCGCCAAACGGCTCGTCAAGGAGCAGCAACTGCGGGTCCGACAACAGCGCCCGGCAAAACGCCGCGCGCTGCTTCATTCCGCCGGAGAGCATATGCGGCTTATGGCCGGCAAAGTCCTTGAGGCCCGTCAGTTCCAGCAAGCGAAACGCGCGCTCGCGCGCTGGCGCCTTCGGCAGGCCGAGGACATCGGCGGGCAGCATGACGTTCTCCAGCACGCTCGCCCAGGGAAACAGGACATGTTCTTGGAATATGATTGCAACGTCCCGCGATGGCCAATCCAACACGGTGCCGTAGCGCCAAATTTTGCCCTCCGTCGGAATGTCCAGCCCGGCGATCAGCCGCAACAAAGTGGATTTTCCGCAACCGGAAGGGCCCACCACGGAGACGAACGTGCCCGTTGCGACAGTCAGATCGAGCGGACCGAGCGCTCGGACAACTTCGTTCCCACTGCCGAAAACTTTTGTCACGCCCGCGAGCTTGATGGCCGGCGTATCCTGCGCGCGCGCGTCGGTCCTGCTGTCGTTCGCTCGCGGCGGTGAATCGCGAGCCGACAGCCGTTCCGAAATCATTCCACAAAGCCCGGGACGAACATCTCCTGCGGCGCCACTGCTGTTTTCACCGGAAATGATTTTTCCATAATGTCGATCGTGCTCTTGATCCGCGCTTGATCGATCACACCCATCCGTTGGCCGGGAACAGTGGCAAGCTCGCGCACCAGCTCGGTTTCGCCTTGCGCCACCTCCGGCGAAATCTGCTTGTGATACTTGTTCAAGATTGCGCCCGCTTCAGCTGGATTTGCGAAGGCGTCCCGCATGCCTTTCAGCGTCGCGCGCACAAACGCCTTCACCATGTCCGAGTTGTCCCTGATCGTGGCCTCGGTGGCGACGATCCCGTTGCCATAGTAGTCGAGGCCCGCATCCTTGTAGGCGAACCGCACGATCGCTTTGGGCTTGACGGTGTCCGCCAGCAGCGGTTCGCCGACCGTGAATTGTCCGATCGCGTCGACCCGGCCGGTGGCAAGCAAGGAGGGCAACGCAGCGCTCTCGGCGGAAATCCATGTCACCTTGCTCGCATCAATACCGGCGGCTTGCGCATAGGCTTTGAAGATCACGGGTATTGCGCTGAACGCTGAATCGGCGAGCGTCTTGCCCTCCAGATCCTTGGGCACCTTGATGCCGCGATCCGCGGTGGTGAAGATCGCGTGCGGAGGTGAAGCGTAAATGATGGCGAGCAACTTCACGGGGATGGCATCATTGCCCCGGGCGAGCACCAAGGCACCGGCGTCCGCAAAGCCGATATCGGCCGCTCCCGATGCGACCTTCTTGACCGCGTCGATGGAGCCCTGGCCGCGAAGAATGTTCACATTGAGCCCTTCGGCCTTGTAATACCCCTTCTCGAGCGCGACGTAGTAATAGGCGTGTCGCCCATTGAAGCCGAAATCGGTGATGAAATTCACGTCGGCAGCTTGTGCCGAAAAGGCGCAGCACGAGGCCGCGGCCGCGGCCATGAGAGTGCGCAGTCGAGCAAGCGGCCGCATGACTAAAACTCCTGGGCTGGATACTTCTTTGCTTTGACGGGCAGTGCTGCTAGGCGAGGATTCACCGCCTGGCGTCGAACCGTCCTGACTGTCGTTGCGTTTGACTTCGAATGACTTCACGCTAGAGAAACAGCAGGATGGGGTCAATCGCGCAGCCTGCGCAAGATTGATGCACGTGTTGAGACAACGACATGGACCGTAGGCAGCGTATCGCGATTGTCGGTGCAGGGCTCGGTGGTCTGGCTGTTGCTGGCTTCCTGCAGCGCGCGGGCTTTGCGGCGACCGTGTATGAGCAGGCCCCAACTTTTTCCCGCATTGGTGCGGGAATCATCCTCAGCGCCAACGTGACGAAGGCGCTGCGCCGGCTCGGCATCGAACAGGATCTGATCGCGAGCGGCCTCAAGCCGCATTGCTATATCAGCCGCGCCTGGGACACCGGTGAGACGCTCTATGAAATCATATTCGATGCAGCCAGCGAGGCGCGGTTCGGCGGGCCCTATCTCAATATTCACCGCGGCGATCTGCATGCAGTGATGCATGGAGCCGTCACGCCGGGCTCAATCTCCTTCAATCATCGGCTGGTCGGGCTCGAGGAATTGAGCGGCGCGATCCGCCTTGTTTTCGACAACGGCGTAAAGGTCGATGCCGATATCGTCATCGGCGCCGATGGCATCAATTCGAAAGTGCGCGAATTCGTCGTTGACGCGGAGCCGCCGCGCTTCGTCGGTGCCGTCGCCCATCGGGCGATTTTTCCGACACAACGGCTGCGCGGATTCAAAATACCCGATTGCACCAAATGGTGGGGTCGCGACCGGCATATCCTCCCGTATTTCATGACGAGCAAACGCGGCGAGATCTATGTCATTGGAGTCGTTCCGGCATCGAAATGGGAAAGCGATGCTCCCTCGGTGCCCGGATCGCGCGAGGAGCTGATCAATTGTTTCGCGAACTTCCACAACGATCTTCTCCGCGTGCTCGAGGCGGCGGAGGACGTGAGCGTTTGGCCGATCTTCGATCGCGAGCGCAACGATTGCTGGAGCCGCGGCCGCGCCGTGCTGCTGGGAGATGCCTGCCATCCGATGCGCCCATTCATGGCGGCAGGCGGGGCGATGGCGGTCGAAGATGCTGCAATCTTGACACGCTGCTTGGCGACGATCGATGCGGCGGCCGAGGCCTTTCGCTGCTACGAGGCAACGCGCATCCCCCGGGTGAGCGAGGTGCAGCGCATCTCGATCGAGAACAGCTGGATGCGGGGACCGACGGACGTCGACTGGTTCTACCGCTACGACTCTTGTGTGGCGCCGCTCACGCAGCCCAATGCAACCGAAATGAAAAGGCGTCGGGCGCAATAAGCGAAGCGCATTGCGCCATTGTGTCGGCGGAGCGGACGACCATGCATGAACCAAAGCCGGATCCGATGATTGCCCGCGATCTCATCGGATATGGGGAGTTTCCGCCGAATCCAGCGTGGCCTGGCGGCGCTTTGATCGCGGTCAATTTCAATCTCAACATTGAGGGCGGCGGCGAGCTCTCGCTCGCGAACGGCGATGACGTTTCCGAGGGTATGCTCAACGACATTGGAGTTGGCGCGCAGCGAGGCCGCCGTGTGCCGCTTGTCGAATCCGTCTTCGAGTACGGCAGCCGTCGCGGCGCCTGGCGTCTGCTTGATGTCTTTCGCGATTTTTCGATTCCGGTCAGCGTGCTCGCCGTTGCTCGCGGCCTAGAGCAAAATCCGCAGTTGGCCCGGGCCTGCGTTGCACGCGGTCACGAGATCGTCAGCCACGGTTACCGCTGGATCGACTATGGCAACGTGACGCAAGACATCGAGCGGGAGCACATCCTGCGCGCGACTGAAATATTGACCCTACTGACCGGCACGAGGCCGGTTGGATGGATGACCGGGCGACCCGGCCCAAATACGCGGCGACTTCTCGTCGAGGCAGGAGGATTTCTATACGATCGTGACTCGCTTGCGGATGAACTCCCATACTGGCTGCGTATCAACGATCGACATCACCTGGTTATTCCCTACTCGTACGAAGCAAACGACAACCGCTTCAACGAAAATAGCGGCTTCTCGACCGGCGAGCATTTTTTCACCTACATGCGAGATGCGTTCGATGTGCTTTATCGCGAGGGCGCGAACGGCTCGCCCAAGCTCCTCTCCATAGGGCTGCATGATCGGCTCATCGGCAGACCGGGACGCTGCGCGGGTCTCATCCGGCTGCTCGAGTACATGCGCGGCTTCGAGGGGGTTTGGTTTTGCCGCGGTGTCGACATTGCGCACCACTGGCACAACAAATTTGCAATCGGTGGCTGATGGGCCGAAGGGGAAACGGCCTGGCATCTGCAGACCGCCTCACCATGGAGCGTCGACAAGCCGCGGGAAAGTTGCTTGCCATTGGCGGGGATTTGCGGAGAAGTTGGCCGCACGAAGCAAACACTTTGGCCGCGGAGGGCGAAACCAAGGGCGGATGGCCGCGGTTGTGCTTTAAAAAGGTCCACGGGAGCGCAAAACCGGAGGGCAGCGGATGAATAGGGAGAAATCGCAATGCGCCTGGCACATCGATGGGTGATGGCGGCTTCGCTGCTGATCGCCGCAGGTTCGCTTACGACCGCCCTTGCCGACGAGCCCAAGCATGGCGGCATCCTGAAAATCTATCACCGTGACAATCCGCCGAGCGCCTCGATCCATGAAGAGGCCACGTACTCGACGGTGATCCCGTTCATGCCGATCTTCAACAATCTGGTCCTGTACAATCAGAATGTGCCGCAGAACAGCTTCGACTCGATCGTGCCGGACCTGGCAGAGAGCTGGTCGTGGAGCGACGACAAGACCTCGCTGACGTTCAAGTTGCGCCACGGCGTGAAGTGGCACGACGGCAAGCCGTTCACGGCCAACGATGTCAAATGCACTTTCGACCTGCTGATGGGCAAATCGAAGGATTCCTTTCGCAAGAACCCGCGCCAGGACTGGTACAAGAATGTCGCCGAAGTCAAAGCCAACGGTGACGACGAGGTGACCGTGCAGCTCCGGCGCCCCCAGCCGGCGCTGCTTGCATTGCTCGCTTCGGGATATTCGCCGATTTATCCCTGCCACGTGTCGGCGCGCGACATGCGTATCAAGCCGATCGGAACGGGTCCGTTCAAGTTCGTCGAGTTCAAGCAGAACGAGTCGATCAAGATCACGCGCAACCCGGACTACTGGAAGAAAGACCGCGCCTACCTCGACGGTATCGAATTCACCATCATTCCCAATCGGTCGACCGCGATTCTTGCTTTCGTTGCCGGGAGGTTCGACATGACCTTCCCCACCGAGGTGACGATTCCACTGCTCAAGGACATCAAGTCACAGGCGCCGCAAGCTGTGTGTTCTCTCGTCCCGATCAATGTGAGCACGAATCTCATCGTCAATCGCGACAAGCCGCCGTTCGATAACGCCGATCTGCGCCAGGCCATGGCGCTTGCGCTCGACCGCAAGGCCTTCGTCGACATCCTCTCCGAAGGCAAGGACGATATCGGCGCCTCCTTGCTGCCGCCGCCCGAGGGGGTGTGGGGGATGCCGCCCGAAATGCTCAAGACCATCTCGGGTTACGGGCCAGACATCCAGGCGAACCGCGCGCAAGCCCGCAAGCTCATGGAGAAGCTCGGCTACGGGCCCAATAAACGGCTCCCGCTCAAGGTCTCGACGCGAAACATCGCGGTCTATCGTGATCCCGCGGTTATCCTGATCGATCAGCTCAAGGACATTTATATCGACGGCGAGCTCGAGGTGGTGGAAACGAGCAACTGGCACAGCAAGGTCACGCGCAAGGACTATGCGGTCGGGCTCAACCTTACCGGCAATTCGGTCGATGATCCGGACCAGAATTTCTACGAGAATTACGCCTGCGGATCGGAGCGCAATTACACCGACTACTGCAACAAGGAGCTCGAGAAGCTGTTCGACCAGCAATCGGCGGAAACGGATATCGAGAAGCGCAAGCGGCTTGTTTGGGAGATCGACAAGAAGCTGCA
>WNFW01000465.1_pt1 | contig 25905 bp, 27 predicted proteins | sample 5400131 | NCBI WGS metagenome assembly WNFW01 (sample SAMN13153362, study PRJNA577476) | soil metagenome | isolation source: 20 cm soil or saprolite under grassland replicate 1 | place: USA:California | collected 2016-06-15 | reverse complement strand
GAGATCGCGGTGCCGCCGGTCAGGATCGCGATGTCTTGGAGCATCGCCTTGCGGCGATCGCCGAACCCGGGAGCCTTGACGGCCGCGACCTTGAGACCGCCGCGCAGCTTGTTGACCACGAGGGTCGCGAGCGCCTCGCCCTCGACGTCTTCGGCGATCACGAGCAGCGGCTTGCCGGCCTGCACCACCGCTTCGAGCAGCGGAAGCAGCTCGTTGAGCCCGGAAAGCTTCTTCTCGTTGATGAGGATGTAGGGATCCTCCATCTCGACCCGCATCTTGTCGGCGTTGGTGACGAAATACGGCGAGATGTAGCCGCGGTCGAACTGCATGCCCTCGACCACTTCGAGCTCGGTCTCAAGCGATTTGGCCTCCTCGACGGTGATCACGCCCTCGTTGCCGACCTTCTTCATGGCGTCCGCCAGGAACCGGCCGATCTCGGCATCGCCGTTGGCCGAGATGGTCGCGACCTGGGCGATCTCATCGTTCGAAGTGACGTTCTTGGAGTTCTTCTTGAGGTCCTGGACCACGGCCTCGACCGCGAGGTCGATGCCGCGCTTGAGGTCCATCGGGTTCATGCCGGCCGCGACCGCCTTGGCGCCTTCCTTGACGATCGCCTGAGCGAGCACGGTTGCGGTGGTGGTGCCGTCGCCGGCGATGTCGGAGGTCTTGCTCGCGACCTCGCGCACCATCTGGGCGCCCATGTTCTCGAACCTGTCCTCGAGCTCGATCTCCTTGGCGACGGTGACGCCGTCCTTGGTGATCCGCGGGGCGCCGAAGGATTTCTCCAGCACCACGTTGCGGCCCTTGGGGCCGAGCGTCACCCGTACGGCATTGGCGAGAATGTCGACGCCGCGCAGCATCTTGTCGCGGGCATCGACCGAGAATTTCACTTCCTTGGCTGCCATTGCATTGCTCCTGCCAGAATTCGTTGCGTGCTCCGTGCCCGGGCCCGTCCGGCAATTACCCGGACTGAAGTCCCTGGGGCCTTGGAACTACGCGGTGAAGGGATGGATCGACCTCAAGCCGCCTTGCGGCGCGTCTCGGTCTCGACCAGCACCCCCATGATGTCGCTTTCCTTCATGATCAGGTACTCGACGCCATCGATCTTGACCTCGGTGCCCGACCATTTGCCGAACAGCACCCGGTCGCCGGCCTTGACGTCGATCGGGATCAGCTTGCCCGCCTCGTCGCGCCCGCCTGGCCCGACGGCGACGACCTCGCCCTGCTGCGGCTTCTCTTTGGCGGTGTCGGGAATGATGATCCCTCCCGCGGATTTTTCCTCGGCGTCAATGCGCTTGACAACAACACGGTCGTGAAGCGGACGAAACTTCATCGGCATCCTCCTAAGTTCTTGATTAAGCTTCTGTTTTGGCGGCGTGCGGACGGCAGGAAGGATTTCCCCGACGCCGTCCGTCGGCGACATAGGCGCCGCGAATACGGCCTTCAAGGGGCCGTGATGAAAAATATTAGCACTCGTATTCGAGGAGTGCCAGAGATCTTTTGGGCTCATTTTTTGACCCCAAGCGCCCATTATCAGCAGTCTCTCGTCAATGCTGCTAATGCCTTGATAGTAGACACTTTATTCATTTTTTAGGCTTGCAATGAATCACCGACGCAGAAAAATTGATGTTCGCCGGGGATGGAGGGGACATCGATGGCCTCGCAGGATTTTTGCCGCCAGCTTCAGGGCTATGGGCTCACCACCGCACGGATCTTCTACCGCCGTCCCGATCACCCCTGGTTGCTGCAGACCTATGTTTGGCAGCAATACGACGTCTGGCCGGAGTTCCCGGTGCTTCAGGAGTTCCTCGCGTTCTGGCGCGAGAAGCTCGAAGGGCCGTTGCACTCGGTGACCGTCGCGCACTCGCGGCTCATTCGGCCGGCGGAGATTCGCGCGGTCGACGGCGTGTTCCGGCTGCATTGATTGCCATCAGTTCGTAGTTCGTAGCCCGGATGGAGCCGGCGAGAAGCGCCGCGCAATCCGGGGCGGCTGATCCCGGATTTCGCTGCGCTTCATCCGGGCTACTCGAGGCTCCTTCCCATGGCGTGCATCTGTTTCGATTTCGGCACGCTCAAGCTCGACGCCGAGCTGCTCGACACGCCGACCGCGACCGCGGTCGCGGCCGTGCTGCCGGTCGAGGCGCAGGTGCTCACCTGGGGCGAGGAGGTCTATTTCGACGTGCCGGTGCGGGTTGAGCGCGAGGCCAATGCTCGTGCGGTCGTGACGCCCGGCGAGATCGCCTATTGGCCGGAGGGCCCGGCAATCGCCATCGGGTTCGGCCGCACGCCGATCAGTCGCGGTGAGGAGACGCGGCTCGCAAGCCCGGTAAACGTATTCGCCCGGGCGCTCGGCGACGTGAAGGCGCTCGGCAAGATCCAGGCCGGCACGCGCGTCAGGGTGACGATGGCGGCGTGAGCGTGCCGCGTCGGACTACGCAGCGCTCGCAACTTCCGCCAGCGCCACGCGATAGAACTCATAGCCGCGCATGCGCTTGGCGCGCGCGCCCATGTACCGGGCGCGATAATCCCTGGCGCCCAAATCCTCCAGGAGCTTCAGGCCGCGCTCCGCCAAGTAGCCCGGCAGGGCTTCGGGCCTAAGCCCGAACGTCCAGGGCTCGCCGGTGCTGGTCACGGCGATGAGGATCTTCTCTGCACCCTCGAAATCGGACGGATCGGTGAGCACGCTTTCGTGCACATAGGTGAAAATCAGCCGCGTGCTCTTCGCGAGGCTCCCGATCCATCGCAGGGTCGCATCGACCGCCTCGGCGGTGAGGTAGTTCGTCACGCCTTCCCAGACTACGACCGCCGGTTTGGCGGCGTCGAAGCCCGACTGCGCCAAGGCCTCCGGCACGGCGTCGCGCTCGAAATCGGCCGGGACGAAGCGGACGTTCGGCCGCTCGGCGCCGAACGCGGCGAGCCGCCGGCGCTTCTCCGCCGACGTCGCCGGGTGATCGATCTCGAACACAGCCGCCCGGCGCAACGCCGGCAGCCGCCAGGCACGGCTGTCGAAGCCCGAACCGAGGATCAGGACCTGCCCGGTGCCGCCCGCAACGTCCGCGTTGACCCAATCGTCGATGAGGCGCGTGCGGGCGATCGCGGAAGTGCGAGCGCCGGGCCAGCGACGATCGATCAAGCGCAGCAGCAACGGACCGATGAGGGGCAGGGCCGAGCCACGCACGACCATGCGCAGCCAGGGCCGCAGGAAATGCGTCGCGAACGGATCCTCGAACAGGCGGCGATCCGCGGGCCCGATCGATTCCAGCGCCCGGAAGAACGCCATGATTTCCGCGGTCGTGCTGGGTCGGCCGGTTTCCATCCGTTTTCTGGGAAGAGGCTCAACCGCGCCCCACGAACGGCATCTTGGTCGCCATCACGGTGAGGAACAGCACGTTGGCGTCGAGCGGCAGGCTCGCCATGAACAGCACGGCATCGGCGACATGCTGCGGGTCGATGCGCGGCTCCACCATCATCGAGCCGTTGGGCTGCGGCACGCCGCTCTTCATCCGCTCCGTCATCTCGGTCGCGGCGTTGCCGATGTCGACCTGGCCGCAGGCGATGTCGTAGGCCCGCCCGTCGAGCGAGGTCGACCGGGTCAGCCCGGTGATGCCGTGCTTGGTCGCGGTGTAGGGTGCCGAGAACGGCCGCGGGGCATGCGCGGAGATCGATCCGTTGTTGATGATGCGGCCGCCGCGGGGTGTCTGGCTCTTCATGATCTTGAAGGCTTCCTGGGTGCACAGGAATGCGCCGGTCAGATTGGTGTCGACGGCCGCCTTCCATTGCTCGTAGGTCAGGTCCTCGAGCGGGATCGCCGGCGCGCCGATCCCGGCGTTGTTGAACAGGAGATCGAGCCGGCCGAAGCTCTCCTTGGCCTTGGCGAACAGCGCCTTCACGGAGGCAGGGTTGCCGACGTCGGTCGGCACCGCCAGGCTCTTTGCGCGGTCTCCGGCCGCGGCGGTCTTCTGCAGCGGCTCCGGCCGGCGGCCCGAGAGCACCAGCGCATAGCCGGCCTTCATCAGGGTCAGCGCCACCGCCCGGCCGACACCGCTTCCGGCCCCGGTCACCAATGCGACCTTCTGCACTTCGGCCATGTCCGAATCCTCCCCGCTGCGACCTTTGGTCGGCGAGGCTTCCTTCTACTTGCTAATGCTGGGTCCGACTAGCCGTGCGCCTGGCGCGCTCGGCCCGCCAGCGCACTCAGCCCGGAGCTTCTGAGCGGCCTCGTTCGGCCTTGCCGTGCGATCCGCTCGGCAATGGCTTGCGGCGGCACCGGATGGCCGAAGCGAAAGCCCTGGAGCGAATGAACGCCGGCCGCGCGCAGGAACAGATGCTGCTCGGCGGTTTCCACGCCCTCCGCCGTGACCTTCATGCCGAGCCCCCGGCCGAGGCTCACGACCGCATGGACGATCGCCGCGGCATCGGCGGCGCTCTCGATATTGGCGACGAAGCTGCGATCGACCTTCAGGCTGTGGAACGGGAAGGAGCGCAAATAGAGCAGGCTCGAATAGCCGGTGCCGAAGTCGTCCAGCACCAGGCGCACGCCGAGCGCTCGGAGCCGGCGCATTGCCGCCGAGGTGTCCTCGATGTTGCCGAGCAAAGTGCTTTCGGTGAGCTCGAGCTCGAGCCGGGAGCCTTCGAAGCGAGTTTCGCCGAGAACGCGCTCGACCATTTCCACGAAATCCGGCCGGCGGAACTGCAGCGGCGAGACGTTGACGGCGAGCGACACATCGGGCCAGGCGCCGACCTCGCGACAGGCCTCGCGCAGCACCCACTCGCCGAGCGGAACGATGAGCTCGCTGTGCTCGGCGATCGGAATGAACTTGGCCGGCTCGACTTCGCCCCGGATCGGATGATGCCAGCGGCACAAGGCCTCCACGCCGGTGATCCACTCGCCGCTCGGGTTGACGATCGGCTGGAACGCCAGGCTCAGGTCCTCGCGCTCGATGGCACGGCGCAGGTCGTGCTCGAGCTGCTTGCGCTGGCGCAGATCGGCGTCCATGGCCGCGTCGTAGATGCAGGCGCGATTGCGGCCGTCGTTCTTCGCCCGGTAGAGCGCGATGTCGACGCAGCGCAGGATATCGGCCGCTTCGGCCGAGCACGGCTCGATCAGCGCCATGCCGATGCTGGCGCCGGTCACGAGGGTGTGGCCGAGGATGCTGTAGGGGACGCGCAGCGCATCGATGATGCGCGCGCCCAAGGCATGCAGTGCCGCCTGGCCACAGACGTTGGACGTGATCACGGCGAACTCGTCCCCGCCCAGCCGGGCGACGAGGTCGTCGCCGGCAAGCACGCGCACGAGCCGCTGCGCGACGGCGCGGATGAGCACGTCGCCGACGAGGTGGCCGAGCGTGTCGTTCACGTCCTTGAAGCGGTCGAGGTCGATCGAGAGCACCGCGGCGGGCGAGCCGGTGCGGCGCACCGAATCGATCATGCCGGAAAGTCGCTCGCCGAAGCAGGTCCGGTTGGGCAGCCCGGACAGCGGATCGTGGAGCGCCAGGTGCCGCAGCCGGTCCTCGCCCGCCGCGATCGCCGCCGTGGTGCGGCGCATGTACCGGAGCACGAAGCCCGCGAGCAGCAGCAAACAGGCGACCGTGACGGCCAGGAACGGCACCACGGCGCGCAACAGATCGGTTCCGGGGCGGCTCGGCGACCAGGCGAAGCGGGCAATGGTTTCGCCGGTGTCGCTCGTGAGCTCGACCCCGGAGGCGTTCGCCGCTTCGGGAGTCTCCACCATGTGCAGGTCCGGCAGCTCCAGCCGGACGCCGAGCCGGCTCAAGAATTTCCGGTCGATGTCGCTCACCGTGATCAGGATCGGCGGGCTGCTCGGGGGCGTGGCGAACGCGCCGTCTTCCGGTGCGATGACGACGGCCGCAACGATCGCCGGCCGGCCGAGAAACGTCTGCAGCCGCGCCGCGCGCGTCGGCCGTCGCAGGTTCGATCCCGGGTCGACGGTCGCAAGCTCGAGCTCGTCCGCCGTGCCCGGCACTCGCCGCCCGCGCACGTCCTCGATCACGGCCCACAGATGACCGAGCGTGTCGCCGAAGGAAGCGGGATCGATGCTCTCGGCGTCGCTGAGCGCGTAGACGAAGCGGTCCAAGCCGTCGATCAGGAACACATGGGCAGCGCCGAACAGCGCCTTGAGACGCAGACCGATGTTTTGATGCGCCCAGCGCGAGTCGAACTCGCGCCAGATGTGCTCGACCGCAAGGTTCGAAGTTGCGATGTTCTCCGCCTCGAGAATCGCCTGGAGCCGCCGTTCGGCAAGAGCGCCGGCGAGCAATTGGCGTTGCTGATGCAGCGCGACTTCATCGCTGCTCCGAGCCGAAGAGGCGACCGCGGCCAGGATGCCGGCCATCGCCAGCGCGACCCCGAGTGCTACCGCGAGGACTGCGCCCGGACGGAAGGGCCTTTTGGTGTTCTTCATTTCGCCGAGTCGATTCCGCAACACTCGCCACACGGTACGTCCTCGGGTGCAAGAATGCCCACGCTCTACGTCCGGGTCCCTGGCAGAGGCTTGCTTTGCCAGGAATTAGCCGGGTAAATCCGGTATTTCGAGCCAAGTCGCTAACGACGGGTAAATCCGATTGCGGAAAAACAGGGCCATGACCGGAACCAGCGAGCCTGCGCAGATCGTCACGGCCGGCCTGCTCGTCATCGGCGACGAGATTCTGTCCGGCCGCACCAAGGACAAGAACATCGGCTACATCGCCGAATACCTCACCACGATCGGCATCGAGCTGAAAGAAGTGCGCGTCGTCGCCGACGAGGAAGCCGCCATCGTCGAGGCGCTGAACGCGCTGAAGTCCCGCTATTGCTACGTGTTCACCACCGGCGGCATCGGCCCGACTCACGACGACATCACGGCGGACGCCGTCGCCAAGGCGTTCGGCGTGTCGATCGACCACCATCCGGAGGCCGTGGCGCTGCTGCGCGCCCGCTTCGGCGGCGCCGAGCTCAACCAGGCGCGCATGCGGATGGCGCGGATCCCCGCGGGCGGGGAGCTCATCCGCAACAAGGTCTCGACCGCGCCCGGCTTTCGCATCGGCAACGTCTTCGTCATGGCGGGCGTGCCCACCATCATGCAGGCGATGCTCGATTTCGTGGCGCCGACGCTGAAAACCGGCGCCAAGATGCTGGCCGAGACGCTGCGGGCCGACGCGCGCGAGGGCGACATCGGCGGGCCGCTCGCCGACATCGCCAAGGCGCATCCCGAAACCATGATCGGCAGCTATCCGTTCTTCGACGACAAGCGCGGCCCCAACACCAATATCGTCGTGCGCTCGCGCGATCCGGCGCGGCTCGCCGCCGCCAAGGCCGCGGTCGAGACCATGCTCGCCAAGGTCAGAGAGGCGCTCTGAGCCTGGCTCGGCGAGGCGCGAAGGGGTGTTTCATGCCGCAGCCACTGCCCGAAAAAGCCTTCCCGGTTTCCTGGGACGCGTTCCATCGCGACGCGCGAGCGCTCGCCTGGCGGCTCGCCGATGCGGGCCCGTTCCAGGCGGTCGTGTGCATCACGCGCGGCGGCTTGGTGCCGGCCGCGATCGTCGCGCGCGAGCTCAACCTGCGGATCATCGAGACCGTGTGCGTGACGAGCTACGGCGCCCCGGGCACCCAGGGCAAGCTCGAGCTGCTCAAACCGCCGGCCGAGCGGATCATAGGCATCGCCGGCGGCGAAGGCAGGGGTGTCGTCATCGTCGACGACCTCGTAGATACCGGAGGCACCGCGCGGATCGTGCGCGGCCTGCTGCCGAAGGCGCATTTCGCCGCGGTCTACGCCAAGCCCTTGGGCCGGCCGTTGGTCGATACCTTCATCACCGAGGTGTCGCAGGACACCTGGATCCACTTTCCCTGGGACACCGGGCTGGCGTTCCAGCCGCCGCTGCGCGAAGGCGGGGCATAAGGTTCGCGCGATCGAGCCCACATCTGGAGACTGGCATGTCCGATCCCGATGACGATCTGTTCGGCGACTTTCATCCGGAGCGATCCGAGGTGGAGGAACTGCAGCGGTTTCGGGAGGCTTTGTTGCGACGCGTCAGCGAGGCCATCGAACAGGACGAGATCCCCGAGGACCTCGTGCCGTTGCTGCTGGTTGAGATCGCCGTCACGTTTCGGGCCACGATGTATACGTTCGCCGCCGAGAAACCGTCGAATTCCGGGCTCAAGCTGGATCTCGACCGTTTCCGCCGCGACATCGATCATGTGGTCCGTGCCGCGAGGAAGGACGCCGACGAATTCATCGCCGCTGCCAAGAAGGCGAAGGCCGGGGAGCTTCCGGACGAGCCGGAGTAAACAGGAAAGGTCCTCGGTCGCTCCGGCAAAATTTCCGCCGCTTCCGGTCGGCGCCCCGCGGGTGCTAGAAGCTCCCATGCGGACGTGGCGGAACCGGTAGACGCAAGGGACTTAAAATCCCTTGGGGGCAACCCCGTGCGGGTTCAACTCCCGCCGTCCGCACCAAAGACTCGTACATCGTAGGGCGGGTTAGCCGAAGGCGTAACCCGCCGATCCGGGGAAATGGCGGATTGCGTTTCGCTAATCCGTTATGGAAATCGCCTCCATGCCGAACTATCGCCGCGCGTTCGTTCCGGGAGGATGCTGGTTCTTCACGGTGAACCTGCTCGACCGCGGCAGTAGTCTGCTCACGGACGAGATCGATGTGTTACGCGACGCGACGCAATGGACGCGACAGCGATATCCCTTTCAAATCGGCGCGTTTGTCGTATTGCCGAATCATCTCCATGCAGTATGGACCCTGCCGCCGGACGATGCAGATTTCTCCATTCGCTGGCGATTGATCAAGTCACGGTTCGCACGCTCGATCCCCAAGTGTGAGCGATTGAGCGCCGTGCGACGGGCTCGTGGCGAGCGCGGCATCTCGCAGCGTCGATTTTGGGAGCATCTGATCAGGGACGAAGCGGACTTCGCCCGTCATGTGGAGTATTGCTACATCAATCCGGTGAAGCATGCGCTTGTTCGCCGCGTGCGCGATTGGCCGCATTCGTCGTTTCACCGCGACGTGCGCGCCGGGGTTTTTCCCAAGGATTGGGCGGGGGAAACGGAACCGTCCGGGAATTTTGGGGAGCGCGTATAGGGGCTTACCCCAACGCAAAGTCCGGGACTTTACGGAGACGGCGGATTACGCTGCGCTAATCCGCCCTACGAGACGGCGGTCCGTCATCACTGCGCCGCGACAACGGCGATCTCGACCAGAAGGCGCGGGTCGGCGAGTTTGGCCTCGATGCAGGCGCGGCCGGGCAAATTCTGCCCGCCGGTCCAGGCGTTCCAGGCCTCGTTCATCGTGTCGCGCAGGCGGATGTCGGCGACCCAGATGGTGGCGCTCACGACCTTGCTCTTGTCGGTGCCGCATAGCGCGAGCAGGCGATCGATCTCTCTGAGGATTTGCTGCGCCTGTCCTTTGGCATCTTGCTTCGGATCATCGGCGGTAATCCCGGCGGTGAACACGAAGCCATTGGCCTCGACGACCTTCGAGTAGAGTTTCGATGGCTCGTGGCGCTTGATGGTCATTGCATTCCTCCCGCATTCGGCGCCGCTGCGCGCGCGCCGGTGATACCATGGCCAGAAAACAGGCGCCATTCGCAGCACCGCAGCGGGAGGACACCATGAAAATCGACGCCGTCGAGCTGACCCTGTTCGCCTGGGATGACATCCCGCCGACCCGCTATACGCAAGGGACGCACAACACTTCGGGCCGCAGCAATCTCGGGCTGCTGCGGATTAAGACCGATGACGGCGTCGAGGGGAACGCCTTCCTCGGCTCCGCCGTCAATCCGGCGGAGACCGATGCGGGCGCGCTGATCCGGTTCCTCAAACCCGTGCTGATGGGCAAGGACGCGCTCGCGCGCGAGGAGCTGCACGCGGCGATGCGGGCGCGCCAGCGCCACCTCGGCCTGCGCGCGATCGGCGCCTGCGATGCGGCGCTGTGGGACATCGCCGGAAAAGCCGCCGGCATGCCGCTTTACCGCTTGCTCGGCGGCGGGCGCTCAGAAATCGGCGCCTATGCCTCGAGCCAGATGCTGGAGAGCCGCGATGCCTATGCCGCGGAGGCCGCCCGCTTCAAGGCCGAGGGATGGAAGGCCTACAAGATTCACCCGCCGCATGGTCCGGACGAAGACATCAAGGTGTGCGAAGCCGTGCGCACGGCGGTGGGCGAGGATTTCACGCTGATGCTGGATTCCACCTGGAGCTATCGCTATCCCGACGCGCTGCGCGTCGGCCGCGCCATCGAGCGCCTCGGCTTTCTCTGGTACGAGGACCCACTCAACGAGGAGGACATCTATTCCTACGTGCAGCTGCGGCAAAAACTCGACATCCCGATCATCGCCACGGAATATCCCTTGGGCGACATCGGCACCTACGCGATCTGGCTCACCGAGCGCGCGACCGACGCGCTGCGCGGCGACATCGCGGTCAAGGGCGGGCTCACCACCATGCTCAAAACCGCGCACCTCGCCGAAGCCTTCCACATGAACTACGAGGTCCACCACGGCGGCAACTCGCTCAACAATTTGGCGCAGCTGCACTTCGCCTGCGCGGTCCGCAACACCACTTATTTCGAGGTGCTGCTGCCGCACGGCGCGCACAAATACGGACTTCTCGAGGACATCGACATCGGCAAGGACGGGCTCGCCCGCTGCCCGCAGCTGCCTGGCATCGGCGGAAAAATCGATTTCGATCGCATCGAGCGCAAGCGGCTGGCGCACCTGAGCTGACGCGGCCGATCTCCCAGATCAACGGAACGCTCGAGATCCCCCAGGACCGGACGCAGGTCGACCATATTGTTTCCCAGGTCCGGAGGAATCGGCCGCATCGGTATCTGATGTCGCATTGACGCGACGCGCGCGAGGAAACTGCCGTCATTGCCGTCGAAACTCCGGTGCGAACCGCACAGGCGGAGAGGCCGGGAGTTTCGGTTGCAGAAGGTTTTCTCTACACGCGAGGCTGCCGCGCAAGGCCGTGAATCGCCTATATCGATCCCTCCGGCGCCGCCTGTCGGTGCGGAAGGCGGGCCGAAACTGCGAATTTCGGTTGGAAAAACTGAAGCGCCGATCCGGCAGGAGTTTGGCACGAGGCCCGAGAGGACAGGGCCAAGCCATTGCGTTTACGTGGGAATTCAAGCTCTCTCGCGAGGATCAGGCCGGCCGCGCCGGTTCCGCGCCACCCCTCTTGCGTATTGACCCCGGCCGCATTTGGTCGTTAGGACGGCAATGCCCATGGATCACATTGGCATGGCGGGCCCGAATCTCGTATGGATCTTGGCCGCGATCTGCGGCGTCGGACGCCAATCTCTCACACCTCTTTGCAAGCCTCTCGAACAGGAGTCGATCGACAATGGCAGCCAAGAAATCGGGGAAGCCCCAACCGACCGTCACCCTCAAGCATCTCGCGGCGGAGCTTGCCGAGACCCATGAGATCGCGAAAAAGCAGGCCGAGGCGATCCTCGGCGAGTTGGTAGGAAGTATCATCAAGCACTTGAAGAAGGGCAACCGCCTCCGCCTCGGCGGGCTCGGCATCCTGCAGGTGCGCCACCGCGCCGCTCGGATGGGACGCAATCCGGCGACCGGCGAGCCGATCAAGATCAAGGCCAGCAAGAAAGTCGCGTTCCGCGCGGCCAAGGAGCTCAAGGAAGCGGTCTGAGCGCTGCCGCGCGGGACCAGTTTCCAGTCGGCGGGTGGCCGTGCGGAGCACGGCCGTCCGCGCTTTTCCAACGAAGCGAAACCCTGGATGCGCGGCTCGGGCCGCGCATCGACAACGGCTCGCGTGCGCCTCCTCGCGCGTCGTTCAGCTGCCGCCGACCTCGCCGGTCATCACCGGGCCGAACAGCTCCCAGGTCTCGCCCTTGAAGCGCATCATCTGCATCTGCTTGATCGGTGCATAATCATCCGGGCCGGTGTTGATGGTGATGCCGGGCAGCAGCATTCCGAGCTCCAGGCTCTTCAGGTTCGCGGCCTGCCGCATGATGTTCTCGCGCGTGAGATCGTCGCCGCACTGCTTCAATACCTGAACCATCGTCTGTGCGGCCGAGTAGCTGGTGACCGTGTTGCTGTTGGTCTTGTCGCCGTCGGGGTAATAATGGTCCATGAATGCGGACCATTGCCGGAATGCCGGATCGTCCTTCCAAGTCGCATCCGTCGCGTCCTTGGTGTAGCCGTCCGTCAGAATTCCCTGCGCGTTCTGGAACCCCGCGGGTTTGAGGACCGCCCCGATCGAGCGGGATACGCTGTTGAGCAGATGAACCGGTTGCCAGCCGATCTCCGCCACCTTCTTGATCGCCTGGGCGGCGAACTTCGGGGTCGCCACGTCGAAGAAGATGTCGGCACCCGAGGCTTTCAGCGTGACGATCTGCGAATCCGGGGTCGAATCCGTCACCTCGTACGGGGTTTCGGATACGATCTTTAGCTTGCCGGCGAGGCCGTCTTTGAGGCCCTTGACGTAATCCTTTCCGTAATCGTCATTCTGGTAGAGGATGGCGACCTTTCCGTTCGGATGATTGCGAATGAGATATTGCGCGTAGACGCGCCCCTCGCTCTGGTAGCTCGGCTGCCATCCCATGGTCCAGGGAAAGTGCTTCGGGTCGTTCCACTTGGTGGCGCCGGTCGCCACGAACAGCTGCGGCACCTTTTTGGCATTCATGTATTTCTGGATCGCGGTGTTCGGCGCCGTCCCGAGGCTGTAGAAAATCAGCAGGACCTCGTCACTTTCGACGAGCTTGCGCGCCTGCTCTACCGTCTTGGGCGGGCTGTAGCCGTCGTCATAGGAGATGAACCGGATGTTGCGGCCGTTGATGCCGCCCTCGGCGTTGACCTTGTTGAAATACGCCGTAACCGTCTTGCCGTTGACGCCGTAGGCCGAGGCCGGCCCGCTGTAGGGTATGATGTTCCCGACCTTGATCTCGGTGTCGCTGGCGCCCGGGTCGTAGCGCTTCTGCGCGTCGGCGGGATTCGTTGCGGCTGCGATCGCGATCGCGAGAACGGCGACAATCCTTGCGAATCCCATTGCTTCCTCCCCTCGGACGAGCGATCTCGCCACCAGCGGCCGCCGTCTTGAACGCATCGTACTACTTTCCAGCTTGCGGAACCATGGATGGGCCGATCGCCGCGCTGGCGGCTTCGGCGCACAACATGGCGATTGCCCCGCTAGCGCCGCAGGCGCTTGGCGACCTCCTCGAGCATGACCTCGGTGGCGCCGCCGCCGATCGAGTGCACGCGCGCGTCGCGCGCCATGCGCTCGATCGTGCTTTCGCGCATGTAGCCCATGCCGCCGTGAAACTGCACGCAGGCGTACATCACTTCGTTGACGAGCTCGCAGCAATAGGCCTTGACCATGGACACTTCCCGCGTGCAGTCGACGCCCTGCGCGTCGAGCCAGGCGGCGTGATAAACGAGCTGACGGCCGGCTTCGACCTGGGCGGCCAGCATCGCCAGGCGCTGACGGACCACCTGCTTCTCGTAGAGCGTGCTGCCGAACGCCTTTCGGGTCGCGACGTAGTCGAGGGTCAGTTCGAGCGCCTCCTGCGCCTCCCCCATCGCCATGGCGCCGAGCACGAGCCGCTCGTTCTGAAAATTGCGCATGATGGCGTAGAATCCGCCGCCTTCCCGGCCGAGCAGATGATCGGCCGGGACCCGGCAATCCTCGAACGCAAGCTCGGCGGTGTCGGACGAGCGCCAGCCGTGCTTGTCGAGCGCGCGCGATATTTTCAGCCCCGGCGTGCCCTTCTCGACGAGCAACATCGAGATCGACTGAGAAGCGCGGGATTCCGGCGCGGTCTTGGCCGCGACGCAGTAGAGGTCGGCGTAGACGCCGTTGGTGATGAACATTTTTGCGCCGTTCACCACGAAGCTGTCGCCCTCGCGCCGCGCATTGGTGCGGATGCTCTTCACGTCGGAGCCGGCGTCGGGCTCGGTCACCGCCAGCGCCGTGATGGTACGGCCGGCGATGATGTCGGGCATGAAGCGCGCCTTCTGCTCCGCCGACCCGAAGTTCGCGATGTGGACCGATGCCATCTCGGAATGGACGAGCGCCGTCACCGCGACCCCGCCGAAGGTCGAGCGGCCGAGCTCTTCCGCGAGCACGACCGAGCCCATGGCGTCGAGCTCGCTGCCGCCGTATTGCGCCGGATAGCGAATGCCGAAAAATCCCAATTCGCCCATCCGGCGCAGTACCTCGCGCGGAACGCTGCCCTGCTCCTCCCACGCGCTCGCGAACGGCTTGACCTCCGTCTCCACGAAACGCCGGACTTGGCGGCGCAACAGTTCGTGCTCCTCGCGGAAATACGGGGAGGGAAGGGACTCGGGCGCGGACGTGACGGTGCGGTTCATGGGCTCAGCCGAATCTTTCTCGGGCGAGCACGGCGCCGCGACCGAGCGCCGCCAGTTTGGCGAGCGCGGTCTCGCGGTGCATGGGCGCCATGCCGCAGTTGGTGCAGGGAAAAATCCGTTCGGCGGGCACGTAGCGCATCGCCTGCTCGATCGTCGCGACGACCTCCTCGGGCGTCTCGATTTGATCGCTGGCAACGTCGATCACGCCGAGCAGCACGTCCTTGCCGTCGAGCAGGCCCAACAGGCTGATCGGCACTCGGGAATTCCTGCATTCGATCGAGACCTGCTGGATATGGCTTGCGGCGAGTGCCGGAAAGATCGCCTCGTACTGGCGCCATTCGCCGCCGAGCGACGCCTTCCATTCGAGGTTCGCCGCGATGCCGTAACCGTAGCAGATGTGCACGGCCGTGACGCAGGGGAGGCCCTCGATGGCGCGGTGCAAGGCCGGGATGCCCCAATCCGTCACTTCGTCCATGAAGACGTTGAAAGCGGGCTCGTCGAACTGAATGACGTCGATGCCGTCGGCGGCGAGGGCGCGGGCCTCCTGGTTCAGCAAGCCGGCGAACGCCATCGCGAGCTCGGCCTTGTCCCGGTAATAGTCGTTGGCGATCGTGTCCACGATGGTCATCGGGCCCGGAAGCGTGAATTTCAGCCGGCGTTTGGTGTGGGTGCGGGCGAGCCGCGCTTCGGTCGCGTGCACGCGACCTTTGAGCCCCAGCGGGCCGACCACGGTTGGCACCATGGCCTTGTAGCGGTCCTTGCGGATGCCCATTTCAACCCGCCGCGTAAAATCGATGCCCTCGACGTATTCGAGAAAGCCGTGGACGAAATGCTGACGCGACTGCTCGCCGTCGGTCACGATGTCGATTCCCGCATCCTCCTGCTCCTTGATGACGAGCAACGTAGCATCGCGTTTGGCCGCCGCGAGCTCGGGACCCGCGAGCCGCCACGCCGGCCAAAGCTTGTCCGGCTCGGCGAGCCAGGACGGCTTGGGCAGGCTGCCGGCGATCGTAGCTTCGAACATCGGATCTCCTCGGGCTCAGTCCGGGCGCCAATCATAGAGCCAGTCGTAACGCGTGAGCAGCTTTTCGCCGCTCAGGCGTTTCAATGCGATGTTGCGAGCCAGCGCCGCCGGACCGGAGAGATGATAGACCCAGCCATTGTTGCGGGATTCGCGGGCAACGCGCAGAGTGCGCGACCGACGCATCCCTTCATAGGTTTCGAACGCCAGCGGCGGCTGGTCGGGCGACCGGGCCAGGCAATCGGCCAGTACGGCAGCGTCCTCGATCGCCATCGCCCCGCCCTGCGCCAGGAACGGCAGGATCGGGTGCGCGGCATCGCCGAGCAGCGTCACCGGGCCCGCGCTCCACGTGCGCGACGCAGGCCGGTCGAACAACGCCCATTTCGCCCAGGAATCCGCGGTCGCCATCAGCGCGCGCGGCTCGGCCGCCCAGCCGGAAAACCGCGCCAGGATGTCGGCGCTCCCTCCCGGCTCGCTCCATCCGGGGCTTTGCCAATCGTCGCGGATGATGGCGACGATATTGACCGCGGCGCCCGCCCGGACCGGATAGTGCACGAGATGCGCCTCGCGCCCGAGCCACAGCCACGTGATCGGTTCGCGGAACTCGACGGGAACCAGATCGGCGGAGACGGTCGCGCGCCAGGCGGTCCGGCCGCAAAATTTCGCCGGGGTGTCGTCTCCGAGCCGGCCGCGGATCCTCGACCACAGGCCATCGGCGCCGATCAGGGCGATGCCGTGCTCGTCGCGAGTTCCCACCGGCGTCCGGGTCTCGACCGTCACGCCATGGGCATGGACCGCAAAATCCTCGACCCGGCGGCCGAGATGAAGGGCGCCATCGGGGCTCGCCTGCAGCCGCTCGAGAAGGGCGGCCTGCAGATCGCCGCGGTGCACGACCCAATACGGGGCGCCATAACGGAAGGCGGCGCCGGGACCGATGGTCGCGCGGACGATCTCGCGGGCATTATGGCTGCGAAGCACGCGAATTTCCTGCGGCGCCACCACGGCGGGAGCCAGGCGTTCGGCCAGTCCCAGATCGATCAGGATGCGGGTCGCGTTGGGGGAGAGCTGGATGCCGGCTCCGACCGGCTCGAGCGCTTCCGCCTGTTCGAGCACCGCGGCTCGGAACCCGCGGCGGATCAGCGCGAGCGCGCAGGCGAGCCCGCCGATCCCGGCTCCGGCGATCATTACGGTCCGTGAGCGCGCCACCGCGGATTCCGCCTCGCGTCGTGTGGGAGCATCAAGTACTGGAGTCGCGGGCCCGGCATCGTTGTGCCGAACCCGAGCCGGGAATGCAGAATACCGCGAAGGAGTTGCGGCGGCTCAGAGCTCGGCAGGCTCGCGCCACGCGCATTCGGGCGGACGCGATTGATAGCCGTGCAGCGAAGGATCGTAACGATACAGCGTCGAGCAATAGGGGCAGATCGCCTCGCTGTCGTCGCCCATATCAATGAAAACATGCGGGTGATCGAACGGCGGCGTCGCTCCGATGCACATGAATTCCCTGGCGCCGATCTCGATCGCCGCCACCCCGGGATCGTTGTGAAAATGCGGGACAATCTTATCCGCCATGGCTTGCCTGCGTCCTCGTGCAGCATCGGTCCTGAGCGACGCACCATAGCGTCGGCGCACGGCAAAGCCTAGATTGGCGGGTCATTTTGGTCGGACACTCCCAACGCCTGGCGCGGGATTTTGCCCAGGCGTACGGATGCTGTTGCCAGCCTGCGGAAGTAGGCGAGCTGCGAGACGGGAAAATCAGGGAGCCAAATGAGCAGATTCGGCCTGGCATTCTCCGCCCTCGTCATGGTCGCCCTGGCGTCGGCAGCCTATCCGGTGCTCTCGCGCGGGGTGAATGCCGGCCGTATGCTTGCGGCCCAGGACGATCCCGCGCAGCTGACCGAGCTCGGGCTCGACGATCATTTCGATGCGGCGGGCGCCGCGCGGGAGATCGACGCGGCGCTTGCGGCCAACGATCCCGATCTCGCCGATAGCTTCGTCGAGCTGGCGCGCGAACGCGGCATGGCGATCGATCCGAACCGCGTCGCCAAGGTGGAATCCGCCAAGGAGGCGGCGGCCTCCGCCGCGAGCACCGCGAAGAGCTTTGCTCGGGGCCTGGTATTCGGCGAGACCGACAGTATCGCGGCGTTCGGCGGCACCGCGCTGGGCGATCTGTTTGTGTTCGGCGACCTGCGCGACGCGACGCGGCAAGGGATTCAGTTTGCTCGCGGCGAGGCCGTGGACAAGGCCGTCCTGAGCCTGTCCCTGGCCGGGATTGCGCTCACGGCCGGCACCTATGTGAGCCTGGGTGCAATGGCCCCGGCTCGCGTCGGCCTCTCGGTGATCAAGGCGGGGGCAAAGACCGGCCGGATCGGCGCGCGCTTCCTGCGCGCCGCGCGGCTCGAGCGCGTGGAGAACCTGGTCCGCGCCGCCGGCGACGTCGGCCGGGTGCAGAGGAAGGCCGGCAGCCGCGCCGCCATCGAGGGACTGAAGCTCGCGGAGCAGCCGAAGGACTTGAGCCGGCTGGCGCAGCTTGCCGCCGCCAAGGGCGGCAAGACGCGCGCGGTCCTCAAATTGCTCGGGCGCGGGGCGATTGCGCTGACTACCGGTTTGTTCGATCTCGCGCTGTGGGTGTTTTGGGCGATCACTAATCTTCTCGGGTTTTGCGTCACGCTCAAGCGCATCGCCGAGCGCATCACGCTTTGGGCGATCCGGCGGCGCAGGCGAAAGCGCGAGCGCCTCTTGGCGTGGGCGCGGGCGGGCAGCTATGGTCGCGGCCGAGCCCGGCTGATTGCAACGCTTTGGGGCCGCAGGATCACGACGGTTCGACGTGGCGTGGCGGCAGCTTAGAAAAAGCCGCGGGCGAAGCGCCGCGGGCAGCGAGGAATGGACATGCCAACAGGCCCCGCAGGGTCGCGCCGGGATATCCTGAAAGGCGGATCGGCGGTTGTCCTCTCTGTGGCGATGGGCGCGGCCATCTTTCCCCGCCATGCGGCTGCGGCCGCGCAAATGACCGCGCATGAACGGGAGCTCTACGAGGCGGCGAAGCAGGAAGGCGAGCTCACCTGGTACACGGCGCATTCCGACGACGTGACCGCCCAAGCGCTGGGCCGCGGCTTCGAAGCCAATTATCCCGGCATCAGGGTCAGCGTGGTGCGTACCACCGCGCAAGTGGCGTTCCAGCGCGTCTCCCAGGAGCTCAGGGCGGGGGCCATGCAGGTCGACGTGCTCAGCTCGACCGATATCGGACACTACGTGTATTTGAAGGAGAAGCAGCTGCTCGAGCAGTTCGTGCCGGAGAACGCCGGCAAGGTGCTGGAGATCTATCAGCATTACGATCCGGATGGATATTATTTCGTCACCTCGGCCGGCCTGATCGGGATGGTCTACAACACGGAGAAGCTCAATCAGGATGCGCCGACGAACTGGACCGATCTCACCGATGCGAAATGGAAGGACAAGATCGCGCTCGGCCATCCCGGGTTCAGCGGCTACGTCGGCACCTGGACCGTGATGATGCGCAAGCTCTACGGGTGGAAATTCTTCGAAGAACTGGCGAAAAACAATCCGCAGATCGGCCGCTCCATCAACGATGCCGTCACCATGCTCAACGCGGGCGAACGCGTGGTCGCCGGCACCGGCCCGTTCGGAACCGCCGGCGAGAGCGCGCAGAAGGGCAATCCCCTGGGGATGATCTACCCGGCCGACGGCTGCGTGCTGATCCTGGCGCCTTCCGGCATCATGAAGGGGGTGAAGCATCCCAACGCGGCGCGACTGTTCATGGAATATCTGATGAGCGTCGACGCCTCGAAGGTCTGGGTCGACCATTTCGGCGAGCCGATGCGGCCCGAGGTGTCACCCCCGAGCGGCGTGAAATCCGCCAAGGACCTGAAGACCATCCGGCCGAGCGTCGAGGAAATCTTCAAAGGCATCCCCGAGGTGATCAAGCAATGGCGCGAGACCTTCGGGGTATGAGCGGCCCTGCCTTCCGATCTCGAGGGAGTCGCGTTTGGCTCCGAGCGAGCCGCAATCTCCGTTCACCTCCCCCTGCAAGGGGGAGGTCGACCGCGCAGCGGTCGGGAGGGGGTCGCGATCCCCACCCCATCCCTCCCCTTTTCAAGGGGAGGGAGGAGATTGCAGCCCGCTCGGAGCCAAGCACTGTCGCCCTGTTCTTCTTCAGAGGGAGGTGTTTCGAGCCAGCCGCCAAGCATAAGCCATTGCCTTGCTCTCGATGGCGAGCATGAGCCGGGTCGAGGCGCTGTCGCGGCCCGAGCCGGCCGGCGCACTGGCGCGCCGGCTCAGCCGGTTCGAGCCGAGCATGCTGCTGTGGCTCGCCATGATCGCCGTGCTGGTGTTTCTGGTCGCGAGCCCGATGGTCCGACTGGTGGTCTCGAGCTTTCAGGAGGCCTAGACCGGCCGGCTCACGCTGGCCAATTATTCCGAGGCCTATGGCAACCTGCGCCAGCTGCAGGCGCTGTTGAACTCGCTCGAGCTCGGCATCGGGGTCGCCCTGCTCGCCGGCGTGTTCGGGGTTCCCATCGCATGGGCGATCTCGCGCACCGACATGCCGGCGAAAGCCGTCGTGCGCCTCATGGTGTTCGGCGCCTTCATCACGCCGCCCTATCTCGGCGCGATCGGCTGGATCCTGCTGGCGGGGCCGAATTCCGGTTGGCTCAACAAAGCGTGGATGGCGCTCTCGGGCGCGGAGCATGGAATCTTCAACGTCTATTCCATGACGGGTCTCATCGTCGTGGTCGCCGTCACCTCGTTTCCCTACGTGTTCGTATTCACCGGCTCGGCACTCGATCTGGTGTCCTCCGAGATGGAGGACGCGGCGAACATTCTCGGCGCCGGAATCCTGCGCACCACCTTCCGGGTGACGCTGCCGCTGGTGCTGCCGGCGATCCTCGGCGGCCTCATCATCAGCTTTCTGGAAGCGATCGCGCTGTTCGGCGCCCCGGCTCTGATCGCGCTGCCGGCCCGCTTCCACGTGGTCTCGACCCAGCTGTGGCAATTCTTCGAATATCCGGTGCGGGTCGAGGAGGCGGCCGCCTATTCGATCCCGCTGTTGCTGATCACCATCCTGATGTTCTGGCTGCAGCGCTCGCTGGTCGGCCGCAAGGGTTTTGCCGCGGTCACCGGCAAGGGCGGTGAGCGGCGCCCGATCCGGCTCGGCGCCTGGCGCTGGCCGATGCTCTTCTATGCGCTGTTCGTGGGCTCGCTGTCGGTGCTGCTGCCGATGCTGGTGCTGCTGCAGGCGGCTTTCGCCAAGGCTTGGGGCAGGGGCTTTTCGCTCGATAATCTCACGCTGCGTAATTTCGAATACGTGCTGTTCGAGCAGACCCAGGCGCAGCAGGCGATCCTCAACACCTTCCTGTACGCCGGTGCCGCCGCATTTGCGGCGATCGGGCTCGCGCTGGCGATCGCCTATGTGGTGAGCCGCAGGCTGGTGCCGGGGACGAACGTGCTGGCCTTCCTGTGCATGGCGCCGTTCGTCATTCCCGGCATCGTGCTGGCGATCGGGTTCTACGCCGCCTATGCGCCGCCGCCGCTGGCGCTCTACGGCACGGCGCTGATGATGATCCTCGCCTTCACCACGCGCTTTCTGCCGATCGCCTATACGTCGGCCGCCGCCGGAATGCGCAGCATCAATCCGGAAATGGAGGAGGCGGTGCGCATTCTCGGCGGCGGCCGGCTGCTGGCGATCCGCAAGGTGCTCGCCCCGCTGCTGAAGAAGAGTCTCGCCGGCGCCTGGATCCTGGTATTCATTCCGGCGGCGCGGGAGCTCTCCTCCGCGATCTTCCTGGTCGGGCCCAACACGCGGGTGATCTCGGTGATGTTGTTCGACCTCTCCGAGGAGGGCAATTTCGAGGTGCTGGCGGCGCTCGGCGCGATCCTGCTAGTGGTGAGCGTCCTCATCGCCGGGCTGGGCTTCCGCGTTATCGGTCGCGATTTCATGCTGCGGAGAAACCAGTGAGCAAGCTCGTGCTGCGCGGCGTGGAGAAGCGCTTCGGCGACACAATCGCCGTCGGCGGCGTGGATCTGGCGCTCGAGGAAGGCGAGTTCGTGTCGTTGCTGGGACCCTCGGGCTGCGGCAAGACCACGACGCTGCGCATGATCGCCGGCTTCATCGACCCGAGCGCCGGGACCATCGAGATGGACGGCAAGGTGCTGTCCACGCCCGCGGGCTCGGTGCCGCCGGAGCGGCGGCAGATGTCGATGATCTTCCAGAGTTACGCGGTGTGGCCGAACATGACGGTGGAGCAGAACGTCGCGTTTGGGCTCAAACTGCGCCGGCTTCCCGGCGAGGAGCTGCGCAAGCGCGTCGCCGAGATGCTCGACGTGGTGCAGATGCGGCATTTGGCGCAGCGCTATCCGGCGGAGTTGAGCGGCGGGCAGCAGCAACGCGTCGCGCTGGCGCGCGCCATCGTCATCAAGCCGGCGGTGCTGCTGCTCGACGAGCCGCTTTCCAATCTCGACGCCAACCTGCGCGAGGAAATGCGCTTCGAAATCCGGCGCCTGCACGAGGAGTTCCGGATCACCACGGTCTACGTCACGCACGACCAGTCGGAAGCGATGGTGACGTCGGACCGGATCGCGGTGATGAACCAGGGCCGCATCGAGCAGGTCGATGATCCGCACACGCTCTACACCAAGCCGAGGACGCGGTTCGTCGCCGGGTTCATCGGCCGCACCAATTTCATCGAGGGCGCCGCGAACGGCAGCGACATCGTGTTCGACCGCTTCAGCGTCCGGCGCGACGCGCTGGAAACCGGGGCGGCGCTCACCGGAACCATCACCTTCTCGGTCCGGCCGCAGAGCATGCGGTTGTCCCGCGCGCCGTCCGGGGGCGCCGGCAAGGGGCCGCAGGTGGAAGTCAAGGTGATCGAACGGGCCTATCTCGGCGAATATTGGGACTACGTCGTGACGCCGGCCCATGGCTCGACGCGGCTGCGAGTTACCGCGCCGCCGCTCGAAGTCTACGGGGTCGGCGAATCCGCCTGGCTCGAGCTCGACCCCAGCCAGATGGCGCCGATCGTATGAATCGCCTTGCGCGTTCGGCCATTCCCCAGGAGCAGACCATGTCCCGCCTTCCCGCCAGCGAAGCGCTTGCCCGCTTCAAAGTGCTGGACCTGACCCGCGTCCGTGCCGGACCTACTTGCGTGCGCCAGCTCGCGGACTGGGGCGCCGACGTCATCAAGATCGAATTGCCCGAGGGCGCCCAGGGCGGCGACATGGGCGGGCCGCGGCACGGACCGGATTTTCAGAATCTGCACCGCAACAAGCGCAGCATCACCCTCGATCTCAAGCAGCCGGAAGGCGCCGAGATTTTTCGCAGAATGGTCAGGACCGCGGACGTTGTCGTCGAGAACTATCGTCCCGGCGTGAAATTCCGGCTAGGCATCGATTACGAGCGCCTCAAGCCGCTCAACCGCCGGCTGGTCTACGCCAGCATCTCGGGCTTCGGCCAGGACGGGCCCTATCGGGAGCGGCCGGGCTTCGATCAGGTGGCGCAGGGAATGGGCGGGCTGATGTGGATCACCGGCCTGCCCGGGCAAGGGCCGGTGCGCGCCGGTATCCCGATCGCGGACCTCGGCGCCGGAATTTTTTGCGCGTTCGGCATCCTGGTGGCACTGCTCGAGCGCGAGGTCTCCGGCGAGGGCCAATGGGTGCGCTCCTCGCTGCTCCAGGCGCAGATCGCGTTGACGGATTTCCAATCGGCCCGCTGGCTCATCGCCAAGGAGGTGCCGGGCCAGGCCGGCAACGATCACCCGACCAGCATCCCGACCGGCGTGTTCGCGACCAGCGACGGGCACATCAACATCGCCGCCTCCGGCCAGCACATTTTTCAGCGGTTCTGTGCCGCGATCGGCGCCGAGCAATTGGTGGGCGATCCGCAGTTCGGCACCGACAAGCTCCGGTCCAAGAACCGCGTCGCGCTCAATGCCGCCATCGCCGAGAAGATCCGCGTTCGATCCAGCCGCGAATGGATCGATATCCTCAACGCGGCCGGCGTGCCGTGCGGCCCCATCTACAAGATGAACGAGGTGTTCGAGGATCCGCAGGTGCGCCATCTCGGCATGGCCGCCGACGTCCACCATCCCCAGCTCGGCGATATCCAGGTCGTGAACCAACCGGTCGAGCTCAGCCGCACGCCGAGCCACATCCGCTACGCGACGCCGGAGCGCGGCGAGCACACCGACGAAGTGCTGCGCGCGCTCGGCTACGACGACCAGGCGATTGCCGGCCTGCGCGCGCGCAAAATCGTGTAACAGCTTAGCGGCATGCACGCCGGGAAACCGATGGAGAATGCGATGGAGACCGGTACCCAACGGATGCTCGCCCGCAAGGACGGCGCAATCGGCTGGATGACCTTCAACAATCCGGCGCGCCACAACGCGGTCTCGCTCGACATGTGGCAGGCGGTCCCCAACATCCTCGACGAATTCGCACGCGACGAAGCGATCCGCGTGGTGGTGCTTGCGGGCGCCGGCGGCAAGGCGTTCGTGTCCGGCGCCGACATCTCCGAGTTCGGCGAGCGCCGCGCCTCGCGCGAGGCCGTCCTGGAATATAACAAAATCGCCGATCACGCGCATCGCGCGATCGTCGAATGCAGGAAGCCCACCATCGCCATGATCCAGGGCTATTGCATCGGCGGCGGGCTCGCGGTGGCGCTGTGCTGCGATCTGCGCATCGCGTCGGAGGATTCCCGGTTCGGCGTGCCGGCCGCCAAGCTCGGGCTCGGCTACGGCTTTGCCGGCATCAAACGGCTGGCCGACCTGGTGGGTCCCTCGTTCGCCAAGGAGATTTTTTTCACCGCGCGCCAGTTCGACACTGCGGAAGCGCTGCAGATGGGGCTCGTCAACCGGGTGCGGCCGGCGGCCGAGCTCGAGGCTTACGTGAGCCAATATGCGCAGATCATCGCCGCCAATGCGCCGCTCACCATCGCCGCGGTCAAGCTGTGCGCAGCCGAATATGCCAAGGACCCGGAGGCGCGCGATCTGGCCGCCTGTCAGGCTGCGGTCGACACCTGCTTTGCTTCGCAGGACTACGTCGAGGGCCGCACCGCCTTCATGGAGAAGCGCAAGCCCGCGTTCCGCGGGCGATAGCGGGTCTGCGGCCGACGGCTCGCGTTTGCGGCCTCCTCCAGAGCTCGATGTTTCTTGATCTGCGCCGGAAAGGTCGGCTCCTCGAGGTCGAGCGGACAGAGACACCTGATAATGATACCGTATCGACGTGAACGACCCGGAGCGGACGTTTTCGACTTGTGATCATGAGATCGCCCGCTACGGCCTCAATGTGCAGGAGTGTTGGCAATTACGTCCGCGTGGCGACGAGGTCATCCATCGAATATCGTCCCGATCCCATAACGGCGAACGCCAGAAGTCCGCCCATGATTGCGAGATTTTTCAGGGCCTGCACTTGGTTCGCCGCGCGCGCGGCACCTTCCATGGTCCAGAAGTTATGCGCGAAGATGATGGTGCAGGCGGTGAAGAGGAGTAACGCAATCGCCCCCCAGCGGGTTTTGAAGCCGATCAAAACAGAAATGCCGCCAACGACTTCGATTGTAGCGATGATGTAACCGAGTGTCGTCCGCGACGTGATCTCGCCGAAAGCATTCATGAAATTCGTTAAGCCGGGATGGTTGGCAATTCCGGAGACGTTGAGGAACTTGGCTACACCGGACACAATGAAGACAATTGGAATAGCCACTCTGCCGATCGCTAAAGCAATATCCCCCATGATGCTCCTCCGTGTTGTTGCGGCCCGACGGCGTCATTCGTCCAGCCAGAGTCATGAACTCTGGGAGCCGCACGGCAATTCCCTCTCTGGCTTTAACGATGAATGCTGCGACTGGCCGAGTAGCGGAGTAGGGGAAGATTATTGTTATTTGTCAAGCCGGAGCAACTACAGCGCGACAGGATGTCGGCTTCTGCCACACAACGGCGGTGCCCCCCGTGGACTCGCGCTTTCGCTGCTGAGGGTAGACCTGCGGTGGGCGGGTCGCAGTCAGCACCGAGTCTGACCCTGGCTGTGTGAAAACCCCGCAAGCTCGGGAACGACTGGAATTGTTTTTTCCAGATCGACCGAAAGCCATCGCGCATAACGATCTTCGCAGCGAAATACACAATCGAAAAGATGATCCATTATATCAGATCTCCACGCCACCGCGTTCTCACACGACCAAGACCCGAAGCAGACGTGCTCCTCGGGTCAATTGATTGGCGCTCAACGGGCGCGCACAAAGAGCGGCCCATCCCTCCGCTGCCGACTGCACAGCCATTCAGCTGCGCATGGCGAGTCGCGCTCCGCAATAGCTCAGGCCTGCGGCGACCACGAGGCCGACCCAGCTCACCCACATGGGCACCGTCCAAGAGTCGATGACAACCGACCAGCCCATGACAAGCCGCAACAGATGCAGCAGTGCAACTAGCGCGAAAATTGCAGCGGCGATAGTAGCAAACGTTTTCTCAGTCATAGCGCGGCCTCCCAGCTTGGGAATACATAACGCCGAAATGTGTCGAGGGGTTGCCTTCGGAGGCGCGCGATCTCGCCGCCTGC
>WNFW01000464.1_pt1 | contig 25914 bp, 25 predicted proteins | sample 5400131 | NCBI WGS metagenome assembly WNFW01 (sample SAMN13153362, study PRJNA577476) | soil metagenome | isolation source: 20 cm soil or saprolite under grassland replicate 1 | place: USA:California | collected 2016-06-15 | reverse complement strand
CAGGCGCCGGGGCGCCAGGCGGCGATCCACGCCGGTCTCCCGGGGACTGTTCCGGCGCTCACGGTCAACAAAGTCTGCGGCTCGGGCCTCAAGGCCGTGATGCTCGCCGCCCAGGCGATCCGGGCGGGCGACGAGCAGTGCGTCGTGGCGGGCGGGATGGAATCGATGTCCAACGCCCCGCATTACGCGTACGGCCTGCGAGGCGGCCTGCGAGCGGGCGACGGCCAGCTTGTGGACGGCATGATCCGCGACGGCCTGTGGGACTCCTTCTCGAACACGCACATGGGCAACCTGGCCGAATACACCGCGCAGAAGGCCGCGGTGTCGCGTGCCGACCAGGACGCGTTCGCGCTCGCGAGCCACCAGAAAGCCGTGGCGGCGATGGAGGCGTGCCGCTTCAAGGCGGAGACGATGCCGGTCGAGATTCCCGGGAAGAAGGGCCCGACCGTGGTCGAAAAGGACGAGGGTCCCCGCAAGGACACGTCGCTCGAAGCGCTGGCGGCGCTCAAGCCGTCGTTCGAGAAGGACGGGACCGTGACGCCGGGGAACGCGCCCGGCCTGAATGACGGCGCGAGCGCACTGGTCGTCACCTCGCTGGTGTTTGCGAAGGCGCACGGCCTCAAGCCGCTGGCCCGCGTCACCGCGTACGCGAGCGCGGGAGGCGAGCCCAAGGATCTCTTCTTCGCACCCATCGTGGCCGTGCAGAAGCTCCTGGCGAAAACCCAGACGACGATTGGCGACTACGATCTGATCGAGGCGAACGAGGCATTCGCCGTCCAGGCGATCGCCGACGGGCGCGCCCTGGGCTGGGACTGGGACCGCGTGAACGTGAACGGGGGCGCCATCGCCCTCGGGCACCCGATCGGCGCCTCGGGCGCGCGTATCCTCACGACGCTGCTGTACGCCTTGAAGGACCGGAAGCAAACGACCGGCCTCGCCACCCTGTGTCTCGGGGGCGGCAACGCCGTGGCCCTCAGCGTGGAGATGCTCTGATGCAGGCTCAGACCGCCGTCGTGTCCGCTCCGTCTCTCACCGGCCGGCGGGCCCTCGCCGTCCTCTCGGGCGTCGCCCTGGTCGCGCTGGCGGCCCAGATCGCGATCCCGCTCCCGGGCACCCCGGTGCCGATGACCCTGCAGCCGTTGGCCGTCCTGCTGGTGGGCGGGCTGCTCGGGCCCCGGTTGGGCGCCGGCTCGCTGCTCCTGTATCTCGCCCTCGGCGCCGCCGGTCTGCCGGTCTTCACCCCGTACGGACTCCCCGGAGTCGGCCGGCTGTTCGGCCCGACTGGCGGGTACCTGCTCGCCTACCCGATCGCCGCTTACGCGGTCGGGAGACTCGCGGCCGACGGTCGGCGGTGGAGCCGGCTCACGCTCGCCGTGCTCGTGGGTCTCGCGCTCATCCACCTCGGTGGGCTGGCGCAGCTGCTGATCATCACGCACAGCCTGCAGGACGCCGCCCGCCTCGGCACGCTGCCGTTTCTCGCCGGCGACCTGGCGAAGCTGGTGATCGCCGTTCTGGTCCTGCGGCCCACGGTGAGTCCCCTGCGCGCGCGCCTATGACGGCGCGCGTTTCGCTTGCAGCATGAGCCGTGTCGCGGTGGTCGGCGCCGGCACCATGGGGAACGGCATCGCGCACGTGTTCGCCCAGCACGGCTGGGAAACGACGCTGATCGACATCGCGCCGGGCCCGCTCGAGCGCGTGCTCGCCCTCATCCGGGCGAACTTCGAGCGACAGGTCAAGAAGGGGACGGTGACCACGGAGCAGCGCGATGCGGCCCTGGCGCGGATCCGGACCGCTCCGACCCTGGACGCCGTCGCGGACGCCGAGCTCGTGGTCGAGGCCGCGACCGAGCGGCCCGACGTCAAGTTCAAGATTTTCTCGGACCTCGACCGGCTGGCGCCGCCCGCCGCGATCCTCGCGAGCAACACGTCTTCCATCTCGATCACCACGATCGCCGCTCAGACCAAACGCCCCCCTCAAGTCGTCGGGATGCACTTCATGAACCCGGTGCCGGTGATGCCGCTGGTCGAAGTGATTCGCGGCCTCGAGACGCATGAAGCGACGATCGGGAAGGTGGTGGAGGTCGTGAAGGCTCTGGAGAAGACACCGGTCGTGGTCAACGATGCACCCGGGTTCGTGTCGAATCGCGTGCTGATGCCGATGATCAACGAGGCGGTCTTCTGCGTCATGGAGGGCGTCGCGACGCCGGAAGCGATCGACACGGTCATGAAGCTGGGTATGAGCCATCCCCTCGGGCCGCTGGCGCTCGCCGACCTGATCGGGCTCGACGTGTGCCTCGCGATCCTCGAGGTACTGCACCGCGACCTGGGGGACGGCAAGTATCGCGCGGCGCCGCTGTTGCGGACCATGGTGGCGGCCGGACGCCTGGGGCGGAAGAGCGGGCGGGGCTTCTATGTCTATCGCGATTGAGCCGCCGGGTCTCTCCGAGACGCAGCGTCAGATCGTCGAGCTGGCGCGCGAGTTCGCGCGCACCAAGATCGAGCCGTTTGCGGCGGAGTGGGACCGCCGGGCGTACTTCCCCCGCGACGTGATCGCCGAGCTCGGCCGGCTCGGATTCCTCGGGATGTGCGCGCCCGAGGAGTTCGACGGGATGGGGCTCGACACCGTTACCTACCTGCTGGCGTTGGAGGAGATCGCCGCCGCGGACGCGAGCATCGCCGTGTCGCTCTCGATCCACAACGCCATCCCGACGACCATGCTGGCGCGCTACGGCAGCGACGCGCAAAAACATCGCTGGCTCAAGGCGATGGCGCGCGGCGAGACGCTGGCGGGGTTCGCCCTGTCCGAGCCCGAGTCCGGCTCCGATGCCGCGGCGCTGCGCACCCGCGCCGTGCGGGACGGCGACCGCTGGGTGCTGTCGGGCGCGAAGGCTTGGGCGACCAATGGCGGCACGGCCGATCTCATGATGGTCATGGCGCGCTCGGAGCACGGGATCTGCGCCTTTATTGTGCCCACCGACGCCCCCGGTTATCGTCCGGGGACGCCGGAGGACAAGATGGGTCTCCGCGCGTCCAACACCGTCGCGCTCGCGCTCGAGGACGTCAGGCTGCCGGCCGATCATCTGCTGGGCGAGGAGGGTGAGGGGTTCGGCTACGCCATGGAGGGCCTCGACGCCGGTCGCCTGGGCATCGCGGTGCAGGCCGTCGGGATCGCGCGCCGGGCGCTCGAGCACTCCGTGGCCTATTGCGCCGAGCGACGACAGTTCGGGCGGCCGCTGCGTGAGTTCCAGGCGGTGCAGTTCAAGCTCGCCGACATGGCGACCCGGGTGGAAGCGGCCCGCGCCCTGACCCACACCGTCGCGACCCGGCGGGACCGGGGCGAGGACACCACCATGCAAGCGAGCATGGCCAAGCTGTTCGCCTCCGAGGCCGCGATGTGGGTGACCACCCAGGCCGTGCAGCTGTTCGGCGGCTACGGCTATATGCGCGATTTTCCCGTGGAGAAGCTGTTCCGGGACGCCAAGGTGACGGAGATCTATGAAGGCACCAGCGAAATCCAGCGGATCATCGTCGCCCGCGGTCTCTACCCCCGCGCCTAGTGCCGTTGCTGACCCCGGGCCCAAGCCCGGGGAACGCGAAGGGCTCGATCTCTTCGCCCTCCTGGCGGAGCACGAGCACGAGCAGGTCAGCGTCTATTTCGATCCCTCCACGGGCTATCGGGGCATCATCGCGATTCATTCCACAGTGCTGGGGCCGGCGCTGGGTGGCACGCGCTTCTGGAATTACCAGAGCGATCGCGACGCCCTGATCGACGCGCTCCGGTTGGCGCGCGGGATGACCTACAAGGCCGCGGTGGCGGGGCTCAACCTGGGTGGTGGCAAGAGCGTCATCATCGGGGACAACCGCACCACGCGGCGCGAAGCGCTGTTCCGCGCCCACGGGCGTCACGTCGAATCGCTCAAGGGGCGCTACATCACGGCCGAGGACGTCGGGACCGGCACGGCCGACATGGAGTACATCAAGGCCGAGACGAATCATGTCACGGGTCTGATCGGCAGGTCGGGGGACCCGTCCCCAGTCACCGCCTACGGCGTGTACCGCGGTATCAAGGCCTGTGCCCACTACCGCTCCGGCTCGGATAGCCTGGCCGGGAAGTCGGTCGCTTTGCAGGGATGCGGCTCCGTGGGCTATCATCTGGCGAGGCTGCTCGTCGCCGAGGGGGCGGACATCACCTGCACCGACATCGATCCGCAGCGGGTGAAACGCGTGGTGGAGGAGTGCGGGGCGAAGGCGGTCGCGCCGGACGCGATCTACGACGTGCGGGCCAGCATCTTCGCCCCGTGCGCGCTCGGCGCGGTGATCAACGACGCCACCGTCGTGCGGCTGCAGGTCGAGATCGTAGCGGGTGCGGCGAACAACCAGCTCGCCGAGGACCGGCATGGCGACCTGCTCGAGCGGCGGGGGATCACCTACGCCCCCGACTACGTGATCAACGGCGGCGGCCTGATCAACGTGAACGCCGAGCTGCACGGCTGGGCGCCCGAACGGGCGCGCTCGAAAGCGGGGGAAATTTACGACACTCTCCTGCGGGTGTTCGAGATCGCGCGCGAGGAAGGGATTCCCAGCTACCGGGCGGCGGATCGACTGGCGGAGCAACGGATCGCCGCGATCGCGAAGGTGCGACGGAATTTTGTCTGAGCGGATCTACGTGGGCGCGGACCACGCGGGGTTCCAGCTGAAGCAGAGGCTCGTCGACGAGCTGAAGCGGCTGGGCTACGAGCCGGTGGACGCCGGGCCCGAGACGATGGATCCGGCCGACGACTACCCCGACTTCGGCCGTCCGGTGGCCGAGGCGGTGAGCAGGGGTGTCGTGAAACGCGGCGTGCTGACCTGCGGAACCGGGCTCGGCATGGCGTTCGTGGCCAACCGCTTTCCCCGCGTACGGGCGGCGGTGGCGTGGACTCCGGAGATCGCCGAGCTGGCGCGCAAGCACAACGACGCGAACGTGCTGGTGCTGCCGTCCCGGTTCGTGAGCGAGGAGGAAGGGATGGACATCCTGCACAAGTGGCTCGACACCGCATTCGAAGGCGGGCGTCACGAGCGACGCGTCGCGAAGATCGACGCATGATGGATCGACGCGCCCCCCTCGCCAAGGTGGACCCGGCCATCTTCCAGCTGATCCGCCGCGAGGTGGAGCGCCAGGAGTACGGGCTGGAGCTGATCGCGAGCGAGAACTTCGTGTCCGTGGCGGTGCTCGAGGCCATGGGCACGGCGCTCACGAACAAGTACGCCGAGGGGCTGCCGAACAAGCGCTATTACGGCGGCTGCGAGGTGGTGGATGAGGTCGAGCAGCTCGCCATCGATCGGGCCAAGGCGCTGTTCAAGGCGGAGCACGCGAACGTCCAGCCGCACTCCGGGGCGCAGGCCAACATGGCCGCGTATCTCGCGGTGGCGAAGCCGGGCGACACGCTGCTCGGGCTGGCGCTACCGCACGGCGGCCACCTGACCCACGGCGCGCCCGTGAACTTTTCGGGAATGCTGTTCCGCGCCACGCATTACGGAGTCCGAGAAGACACCGGTTGGATCGATTACGACCAGGTGCGCGACACCGCGCGACGCGAGCGCCCACGCATCCTGATCGGCGGCAGTAGCGCTTACGCCCGCATCATCGAGTTTGCGACGCTGCGGAGCATCGCGGACGAGGTCGGCGCGATCTTCATCGTCGACATGGCGCATGTCGCCGGGCTCGTGGCCGCGGGAATCCATCCGTCGCCGGTGCCACACGCGCAGATCGTCACGACCACCACCCACAAGACGCTGCGCGGTCCGCGCGGCGGACTCATCCTGTGCCAGGAAGTGTTCGGGAAGGACGTCGACAAGCAAGTCTTCCCGGGCCTCCAGGGCGGCCCGCTCGAGCACGTCATCGCGGCCAAGGCCGTGGCCCTGGCAGAGGCGCTTACTCCGGAGTTCAAGACGTACGCCACGCAGGTCGTGCGGAACGCGCAGGCCCTTGCCGCGGCGCTCGTCGAGCTGGGCTACGCCATCGTGTCGGGCGGGACGGACACCCACCTGATGCTCGTGGATCTGCGGCCCAAGCAGGTGACCGGCAAGGAGGCCCAGGAGCTGCTCGACCGGGCCGGCATTACCGTGAACAAGAACACGATTCCCGGCGACCCCCAGAAGGCGTTCGTCACGAGCGGGATCCGCATCGGGACCCCGGCCGTGACCACCCGCGGTTTCACCGAGGCCGAAATGCTCAAAGTGGCGGAGTTCATCGACACCGTGCTCACGAAAAAAGACGACGCGACCATCGCGCGTGTGAAGGCCGACGTGCGCGAGCTGACGGAGCAATTCCCGCTGTACGCGCCGCCGGCGCGCGCGGCCGTGGTCGGGGGGCACCATGCCCGATAGTGGCGCTTCGTCGGGCCGGCCCGGCCGCGGCTCGGGCTCGTTCACGGTGCATCCGGCCGAAGAGCTCGAGGTCTACTTCAACGAGGTCGCCCACGGCCGCCCGGTGGGCTTCGTTGCCTCGTCCAAGTGGAAGCCGCCGACGGACATCTACGAGACCGACGACGCGCTGGTGGTCTACATGGACATCGCCGGGATGCGCTCGGAGGACTTCACGGTCGAGTACGTGGACGGCGTGCTGACGATCGCCGGTGAGCGCACGGCCCGGCGCCACGAAGGCAAGCCGCACTACCATGCGATGGAGGTGCAAGTCGGGCCGTTCGAGCGCCGCTTCCGCCTCCCCGTGCCGGTCGACCCCGAGAGCATTCGGGCGAACTACGAGCTGGGGTTCCTCGAGGTCCGGCTGGCGAAGCTCCCGGTCCGCCTGTCGGGACCGCAGTCGGTGCGGGTGCAATAAGTGGATCGCCTGCCTGTCCTGCCGCTCGGCCGGGTCGTCGTCTACCCGCACGTCGTGCTGCCCATGGCCCTCACCGATCCGCACGCCGTCCAGCTGATCGACGAGGTGGTGCAGGGGAACAAGCGCCTGCTGCTCGGCGTGGTGCGGCCGCTGGGCGGCACCGAGCCTCCCGAGGGCGCCGTGATGCAGGCCCGTGCCGACGAGCTGTACGAGGTCGGCACGCTGGGCACCGTCGTGCGCATGCTGAAGCTGGGCGACGGCTCGGTGCGGGTCATGGTGCAGGGGCTCGAGCGGGCGCGCCTCGTGGAGGTGACCCCCGCCGAGCATTGGCTGGTGGCGGGCTACCAGCCGCTCCCCAACACGCTGGTCGAGGACGCGCGCACGGAAGCCCTGAAGCGCACGGTGCACGCCCAGTTCTCGCGCGTGATCGACATCGCGCCCTACCTGGGGGAGGAGTTGCACGAGGTCCTCGTCGGCATCAGCGACGCCGGGAAACTGGCCGACTTCGTGGCCGCGAACCTCGATCTGGCCCTCCCGGCCAAGGCCGAGTTGCTGGCGATCGACGACGTGAACCGCCGCCTCGAGCGGCTCGCCGAGCTGCTCGGCCAGGAGCTGCAGGTTCTCGAAGTCGGGAGTCAGATACAGGAGAAGGTGCGCACCCGGCTCGACCAGAATCAGCGGGAGTACGTGCTGCGCGAACAGCTGCGGGTCATCCGCCAGGAGCTGGGGGAGGAAGAGGGAGAGGACGAGCTGACGGAACTGGCGGGTCGGCTCGAAGCCGTTGGCCTCCACGACGAGGCCAAGAAGGTCGTCGACCGGGAGCTCAAGCGGTTGCGGCAGATGTCGCCACAGTCGGCGGAATACCACGTGGCGCGCACCTACCTCGAGGTCATCGCGACGCTGCCTTGGGGCCGCACGTCGGAGGACCGGCTCGACCTGAAGGCCGCGCGCGACATCCTCGACCGCGACCACTACGACCTGAAGACCGTCAAGGAGCGGATCCTCGAGTACCTGGCGGTCCGGACCCTCAACCCCGCGGCACGCGGCGGCATCCTGTGTTTCGTGGGCCCGCCCGGCGTGGGCAAGACCTCGCTCGGCCAGAGTATCGCGGAAGCGCTGGGGCGCCGCTTCACGCGCGTATCGCTCGGCGGCGTACGCGACGAGGCGGAGGTCCGCGGCCACCGGCGTACCTACGTCGGCGCGCTGCCGGGGCGCATCATCCACGCGCTGCAGCGCTGCGAGACGCGCAACCCTCTCTTGATGCTCGACGAGGTGGACAAGATGGGCGCGGACGTGCGCGGCGATCCGACGGCCGCGCTGCTCGAGGTGCTCGACCCGGCGCAGAACAGCACCTTCGTGGACCACTACCTCGAGGTGCCGTTCGATCTGTCGGGCGTCATGTTCATCGCCACGGCCAACAGCCTCGCGCCGATCCCCGACCCGCTCCTCGACCGCATGGAAGTGCTCACCTTGCCCGGGTACACCCCCGGGGAGAAGCTCGCGATCGCCAAGCGCTACCTGCTGCCGCGCCAGCTCAAGGAGACGGGGCTCCATACGGAGCGGGCGAGCATCGCCGACGGCGCGCTCGAGCGGCTGATCGCGGAATACACGCGTGAAGCCGGGGTGCGCCAGCTCGAGCGGGAGATCCAGGGCGTGCTTCGCAAGGCCGCACTCGAGGTGGTCGAGGGACGGGCCGCGAGCGTCAAGATCACCGTGAAGAACCTCGAGAAGTTCGCCGGCCAGCCCAAGGTCCAGAGCGAGGTCGCGGGACGCGAGGCCGAGGTGGGGGTGGCGACGGGGCTCGCATGGACGCCCGTGGGCGGCGACATCATGTTCATCGAGGCGATTCAGATGCCGGGCAAGGGGCAGATCACCCTGACCGGCCAGCTGGGTGACGTGATGAAGGAGTCCGCCCAGGCGGCGTGGAGTCTGCTGCGGGCTCGCGCCGGGTCGCTGGGGATTCCGCTGGAGGCGTTCACGCAGACCGATGTACATCTGCACCTGCCGGCCGGGGCGGTGCCGAAGGACGGGCCGTCGGCCGGGATCGCGATCGCGACCGCCCTGGCGTCGCTCTTGTGCCGCCGGCCGTCGCGCCACGATGTGGCGATGACGGGCGAGCTCACGCTGCGCGGGCGCATCCTCCCGATCGGCGGGCTCAAGGAGAAGCTGACGGCGGCGGCGCGTGCCGGCGTCAAGACGGTGCTGGTGCCGGCGCGCAACCAGAGCGACCTCGTGGACGTCCCCGACGAAGTGAAGCAGCTGCTCGAGATCAAGCCGGTGGAGACGATCGATGAGGTGCTCGAGCTGGCCCTGCTCGAGCCGCACCCGTTGCGCCCCGTGGCGGTCCGGGCCCGGACATCGGGACAGACCGAGGCGCGGCCGTGAGCGACTTCGCGACGCTCGAAGAAGCGTTCCAGCGCATCGGGCGCCAGGACGACCGCTATCACGAGCGCGGCTACCTGTTCGTCCTGGCGGCCCTGGAGTACGCCCAGGGCAGGCTCCCGGCGCGCCGCCACCTGAGCGGCGGCGAGCTCGCGTGGGCGTGCCGGGACTTCGCGCGGGAGCAGTTCGGACTGCTCGCGGCGAGCGTCCTCGGACACTGGGGCATCGCCAGCACCGAGGACCTGGGACGGATCGTGTTCACGCTGATCGACGTGGGCCTGCTCGCGAGCCAGCCGACCGACAAGCCGGAGGATTTCGAGCGGGTCTACGATTTTGCGGAGGTGTTCCGGGCCGGCTATCCGTGGCCCGGCGTGGAGCGCGGATAGGGGCGTCGGATCGGGTGAAGGGGGGTGCCGCATGGACGACGTGAGAGACTGGCCCGCCTGCAGAAAATGTCAGCAAGGTCTCCTGATTCCGTTGTCGGACTACGGCCGCGACGGGGCGCCGATCACTTACAAGGCCTGGGTCTGCTCGAATCCCGAGTGCGGGTTCAACATCCGCATCGATAACGGGGAGATCTCTTTCGGTCGCGCGATCGGCCAGAGCTTCAAGTAAGCTTTGGACGCCGTGCGCGCGCCCGCGGTGAGCGGGCGCTTCTACCCGGGAACGAGGGGTGAGCTCGAGCGCACGGTGCGCGAGCTGCTCGACGCCGTGGGCGAGGCGCACCCCGCTCCGGCACGCGCCGCGATGGCTCCGCACGCCGGCTACGTCTATTCGGGATTGACCGCCGCGCACGTGTTCGCGCGCCTCGAGATCCCGCCCATCGTCGTGATCCTGGCGCCCAACCACACCGGGGTGAGCCGGGCGCCCGGCGGTGCATCGTTGTGGGAGGCGGGCGTGTTCCGGACGCCGCTCGGCGACGTGAGCGTGGACGACGGTTTCGCTCGAGCGCTGCTCGAGACGTCGCCGCTGGTGGGCCCCGACCACGCCGCCCACACCGCCGAGCACGCGGTGGAGGTCGAGCTGCCCTTCCTCCAGTTCAGGCGAGCCGACGTGCGGATCGTGCCGCTCGTCCTGGCGTGGGACGCGTGGGAGGGATGCCGCGGGCTGGGCGAGACGCTGGCCGGCCTGGTGCGGCGCTGGCCTGACCAGGTCCTGCTCTTGGCGTCGAGCGATCTGAACCATTACGAGCCCGTGGCGGTGTCCGAGCGCAAGGATCGACGCGCCCTCGAGGCCGTCGCGGCGCTCGACGGCGCGGAGCTCCTCGCCCGCTGCCGCAGCGAGCGCATCTCGATGTGCGGCCGGGCGCCCACGGCTACCGTGATCGCCGCCGCCCGGGCGCTCGGCGCCGAGCGCGCCGACGTCGTGCACTACAGCCACTCCGGCCTGATGACGGGGGACGACGACGCCGTGGTGGGATACGGAGGGGTGGTGATCCCATGAACCCGATCCCTGTGCTGTCCGCGACCGAGGCCGCCGCCTGGGATTCGGCCGCCCGCACGCAGTACCGGATTCCCTCCCGCGTGCTGATGGAGACCGCGGGACGCGCGGTCGCGTACCTGATCGTACGCGACTACCCCGCGGTGCTGACGCGTGGGGCCCTGGTCGTCGCCGGCGCGGGGAACAACGGCGGCGATGGGTGGGTGGTGGCACGCGCACTGCACGTGAGCGGCATCTCGGTCTGCGTGGCCGCGCTCGATCCCAAGACCGACGACGCGATCGACAACCGCGCGCTCGCCCGCATGGACGGCGTGCGCGAGACGGGCCGGGAAGAGCCGTGGCCGGCCGCTGCCGTGGTGATCGACGCGCTGCTCGGCACGGGCGCGACCGGACCGGCGCGCGGCGACGTCCTGGCGTTGGCGCAGCGGCTCGTCGCCTACGCCGCCCCCGTGATCGCGATCGACGGCCCCACCGGACTCGACCTCTCGAGCGGCGAGGCGCACGGGCCGGTGCGCGCTGAGCTGTCGATCACGTTCGGGGGCCCGCGCCGCGGTCACCTGCTCGCGCGCGAGTGGTGCGGCAAGATCGTGGTTGTCGACATCGGGCTGCCGCCCGCCGATCCCGTCTGGCCCCTTCTCGTCACGGACACGTGGGCGGGGGCGCGGCTGCCGAAACTCACTCCGACAATGCACAAGGGCGACCGCGGTCGGGTAACGGTAGTCGGCGGCGCCAACGGCATGACGGGCGCGGCCCTTCACGCCGCGCGCGGCGCGCTCGCCGCCGGCGCCGGGCTCGTGAAGCTCGTGGCCGCGAAGCAAACGATCGAGGCGGCGCGCGCGAGCCTCCCCGATGTGCTCACCGTCGAGTCGGCGCTCGGCCCCGAGCTCGAGCCCGAGGCCGCGGAGGCGCTCGAATGGGCGGACGCGCTCGTCGTCGGGCCAGGCCTGGGCCGGGAGCCGCCTCGCGCCCAGTTCCTGCAGGCCGTGCTCGCGCGCCGACCCATTCCGACCGTGCTCGACGCCGACGCCCTCATTCTGTTCGGTGGCACCGCGGAGCGGCCGGTCGTGCTCACGCCGCATCTGGGCGAGTTTCGTGCCCAGTTCGGTGACGAGCTCGCCGATGCGGCGGCCAACGACCGCTGGGCGGCCGCGGCGAAGGCCGCCCAGAAGGTGAAAGGCACCGTGCTCCTGAAAGGCGTGCCGACCGTGATCGCGGATCTGCGCGGGCCGATCCACGTGGTGGCGAGCGGCAACCCGGGACTCGCCACCGGCGGGTCGGGCGACCTGCTGGCCGGCTTCATCGGTGCGTTCCTCGCGCGCGGCAGCGCGGGGCCGGAAGCCGCGGCCCTGGGCGCCCACGCGCTGGGACGGGCGGCGGAGCACGGCGCGCGCCAGTGGACAGCCCGCAGCCTGCGGCCCGCCGATGTCTTGGCCGCCCTGCCCGAGATATGGCGCGCCTGGACGAGCACGCAGCCCGTTGGGCCACCGGTGCTCACCGTCCTGGAGCCGCCGGAGACGGCGTGACGGGCCGGTCACTCCGCCAGGGGGGGGGGCCAGGAGGTGAGTTCGACCTCCTGCGCGCCATTTTCGCGACGCTCGGCGCGACGGGCCGCGACCTGGGTGATGATTGCGCGCTGCTCCCCGTAGGCGGCCGGACGCTCGCGATCAGTATCGATCTCTCGCTCGAGGGCGTGCATTTCCGCACGGACTGGCTCTCGTTTCCAGAGATCGGGTGGCGCGCCACGGCAGCGGCCCTGTCGGATCTGGCGGCCGAGGGGGCGGAGCCGGTCGGTGTGCTGGTTTCGGTGGGACTGCCTGGAAAAGGCCGGGGACCCGTGAAGGGCCGGCGAGATCCTGCGACGGAGATTATGAGGGGAGTTGGCGCAGCCGCGCGGAGTGTCGGCGCGAGTGTGCTCGGCGGAGACCTGGTGCGCTCCCCACGCTATCTCGTGGATGTCTGTGTGCTCGGCTTCGCCCAACGGCCGATGCGGCGGAGCGGCGCGCGTCCGGGTGACGGGCTGTGGGTAACGGGGCGGCTTGGCGGTGCGGGGCTCGCGCTCGCCGCCCTCCGTGCCGGGCGCCGCCTCGCTCCAGCCGTACGACGTCGCTTCGCTCACCCGACTCCGCGGATCACCGCCGGACGCTGGCTCGCGCGGCGTGGAGCGCGCGCCATGATCGATATCTCCGACGGGCTGGCCGGGGACGCAGGGCACCTCGCGGCGGCGTCGGGCGTGGGCATCGAGATCGCGCTCGAGCAGGTCCCGTGCTGGCCGGGTGTGGCGTCGCTCGCGGCCGTCGGGAGCGGCGAGGAGTACGAGCTGCTGGTCGCGATGCCGCGAAGTTTCGGGGACGCGGGTGCAAGTGCGTTTCGCCGCGCTACCGGGCTCCCGCTCACTCAAATCGGGCGCTGCGTTTCGCGTAAGGGATTACGGACGACGGACGACGGACGACTCATAACACCTCCGCGTGGCTTCGATCATTTCCCGGCGCGATGATCCGCACCCTGTGGTTCTACGTGGTGCTCGTGGTTTCGAGCGTCGTCCACTCCGTCGGCGTCATCGCGGCGGCGCTGCTGCATGTCAAACGGCGCCCCGGGGGAGGCGGAGTGTACGACTGGGGGACGAACGACTGGTCGCGCCAGGTACTCTGGGCCGCCGGGACGCCGGTGCGGGTCGAAGGGATGGAGCGGATTCCGGACGGGCCGGTTGTCTACGCCTCGAATCACTCGTCGATGTTCGACATTTGGGCGCTCGCCGCCACGCTGCCGGGGTCGGTGCGGATGGTGGCGAAGCAGGAGCTCGCCAGGATCCCGCTCCTGGGCCGTGCGATGGTCACGGCTGGCCACCTGACGATCGACCGTGCACATCCGGCGCGGGCCCTGGAGGCCTACCAGCGTGCCGCCGCGGTGATCCGGAGTGGCGTGTCGGCCCTGGTGTTTCCGGAGGGTACGCGCAGCCGGACCGGACAGCTCCTCCCCTTCAAGAACGCGCCGTTCGGGCTCGCCATCGCAGCTCAGGTGCCCGTGGTACCGGTATACGTCGGCCACACGTTCGAGATCATGCCCAAGGGGCGGTTGTTGCTGCGACCGCGGCCGATCAGGATCATGATCGGCGATCCGATCTCGACGGCGGGGATGACGGTCGACGAGCGCCAGGAGCTGCGCGACCGGGTGCACGCTGCGATCGTCGCCCTCAAAGCGCGCGTTGACGCCGAGGGCGCCGCCCGCTAGTGCCGTTCCGACCGCGTGCGCCGACCTCCCGCTGCCCGTTGCGTTGACGTTGGAACGGCACTAGGGTACGGGCCATCATGAGCACAATCATCGCCGTGCGCGCGCGCGAGATCCTCGACAGCCGGGGCAATCCCACCATCGAGGCGGACGTCACCTTGTCGAGCGGCGCGGCGGGCCGGGCCGCCGTGCCGAGCGGCGCGTCCACCGGCGAGCACGAAGCGGTCGAGCTGCGCGACGGCGATCAGAAGCGGTTCGGCGGCAAGGGCGTGCTCGAGGCGGTGAAGAACGTGAACGAGGTCATCGGTCCGCGGCTCGAAGGCCTGTCGGCCGAGGAGCAGATCGCGGTGGACTACGCGATGCTCGACCTCGACGGCACACCCAACAAGAGTCATCTCGGCGCAAACGCCATTCTGTCGGTGTCGATGGCCGTGGCACGGGCGGCGGCCCAGGAAGCCGGTCTCACGCTGTACCGCTATCTCGGGGGCCCGGTCACCAATGTGCTCCCCGTGCCGATGATGAATATCCTCAACGGCGGCGCGCACGCGGCCAATACGGTGGACTTCCAGGAGTACATGATTGTGCCGATCGGTGCCGAGAGTTTCCCCGACGGCCTGCGGATCGGTGTCGAAGTGTTCCACGCGCTCAGGAAGGTGCTGGCGAAGCGCAATCTCTCCACCGCGGTGGGCGACGAGGGGGGATTCGCGCCCAATCTCGCGAGCGACGAGGCGGCGCTCGAAGCCGTGATGGCGGCGATCGAAGCCGCAGGGCTCGAGCCCGGGAAGGATGTCGCGATCGCCCTCGACCCGGCGGCGTCGGAGCTCTACCAGGAGGGGAACTACGTCTTCAAGAAGAGCGGCGCCGGCACGAAGTCGGCCGACGAGATGATCGCGCTGTACAAGAGCTGGATCGACCGCTACCCGATCGTCTCGATCGAGGACGGACTCGCCGAGGACGACTGGGCGGGGTGGGCAAAGCTGACCGAAGCGCTGTCGGCCCGCGTGCAGCTCGTGGGCGACGATCTCTTCTGCACCAACATCGAACGGCTGGATCGCGGGATCGAGGAGAGCGTGGCGAACGCGATCCTCATCAAGCTGAATCAGATCGGCTCGCTCACCGAGACGCTGCAATGCATCGCGCACGCCCGCTCCAACGGATACGGCGCCGTGATCTCGCACCGCTCCGGCGAGACGGAGGACACCTTCATCGCCGACCTGGCCGTGGGGACCGGCGTGGGGCAGATCAAGACCGGCAGCGCCTCGCGCACGGACCGCGTCGCGAAGTACAACCAGCTGCTGCGCATCGCCGAGGAGCTGGGCGACACGGCGTACTACCCCGGCCGGCACCTGTACGGATTGTGACGCGCGCCCGGCTGATCGGGATCGCCGCGGCGGTGGTGCTCGCGGGATTGGCCTTTCAGGCGGGGGAGTACGGCACGCCGGACTGGCTCAAGCTGCGGAACCAGCTCGAGGAGGAGCGCCGCGCCGTGCGAGAGCTCGAGCGACAGCTCGATTCGCTACAGCGCCGGGCGCGCGCGCTCGAAACCGACCCCGCCGCTCAGGAGCGCGCGGCGCGCGAGCAATTCGGGATGATCCGGAAAGGCGAGCTGTTGTATCGGCTGGTGCCGAAAGTAGACGCGGGGAGCGACGCGAGCACACCCATCCCGCGGTGAATGCCGGGCCTACCACCCCCCCACGATGATGGCTACGCTGATCGCCTCGAGCGTCTGGCTCCCGCTGCCGGCCCCGCGTACGGCCGCGTCGTCCACACGGTAGGCCAGGCGCAGCCGGAACGGTCGCTGGGGCGGCTGGTACACCACTCCCGCTTCGCCTCCCTGCACTCGACCGGCGCCCGCCGCCAGATTGACCTGCGAGGACAACGCGCGCCACAGTTCCACATAGCTCGTGAGGCTTGCGGTCACGATCGGCGCATCCACGCGGGCCCGGGCCTGCCAGAACACCCAGCGCCCGCTGCTCGAGTCGGTGACGTACGCTCGCACGAAGGGTCCCACGCTCATCTCGAGCCACGGGACGGGACGGGCCGCGACGAGCAGCCGTCCTTCGATGAGGTCGCGCTTCACCGTCTGATCCCCGTTCTGCAGCGTGCCGCTCAGGAGCCCCACGCCCACGGCGAATCCGTTGAAGACGACCCGACCCTCTCCTCCGAGGACCGGCCCGCGCAGCCGAGCCGCTCCGGCCGCCCCCACCGCGGCCGAGTCGCTCCGCACCCATACAAACCCCGCGTCTCCGCGGAAGGCGAGGCTCGGTCGCCCCTGCGACCCGGCGATAGCCGTGGCCGCGAGCGCCAGCATGCCGATCAGCGCAACGGTTTTCACTCTGATCCTCGCTCTGCGATGGTCTCTGGTCCAGCGCGGACGACTAACCGCACCGTGCGGAGGCGGGTGGCGTTCTCCGCCTTCACCGCATCGAGTTTTTTCTTCCAGGCATCACGCTGAGATGCATTGGCGCGAACGTTGGCTTCGAGCGGGCGGGGCTTGTGTGCGAAGAAGCCCACGAATCCCGCGACACCCACCGCGGCGCCCACCGCGAAGCGCGCTCCCGTCGCGTCCTTGCCTTGGGCTATGATCGACGGGAGGGCAACGGCGGCGGCCCCGGCGACCAGGCCCGCCGCGAGCGACCGGAATGCCGGGCCGCTCGACGTCTGCTCCGGCAAGAGCGGCGGCGTGGTCAGGGGGGGCGGCCAGGCCAGCGTATCGGGCGGCTCCTGCTTGACCTCGAGCGGGACCTGGCGCGCGCGCGGCCCATCGGCCGTGAGGGTCCGCGGCGTCACCCGCAGGACGTAGCGGCCGTTATCGGCAGGCGCTCCTGCCGCCGTAAGACCGTCCCACGTCACCACGACGCTATCGGCGACGGGGCCTTTGTACAGCTCCCGCACCGGTGTTCCGTCCTCTCGCGCCAGCGTCACCGCCACGTCCGCGAGTGAGCTCGCGAGGACTCGGGCGGTGAACCGCTCGAGCCGCGTGCGCAGCTGGGTCACGGGCGGCACTGCGACCGCGATCGCTCTGGTCGCCCGGCGGACTTCCTGAAACAGATTCGTGACCTGAGGGGGAAAGATGAGCTCGTCGGGGCGATAGCGCGGGTTGAGCAACACCAGCTGTCGGAACGCACCGACGGCGGAGTCGCGCTGTCCGCGGAACAGCTCCGTTGCCGCCAGGTACGTGAGCGCCTTCGCCCGGAGCGAGTCCGCGACCCCCGCCGTCGAATCGCGTCCCAGGCTCTGCTCCAGCAGCGCCGCCGCCGCATCGTACTCCAGGGCCTGATAGGCCTGCACCCCCCGCCTTAGAAGTTCGCCGGACTGACCTCGCAACATCGGTGCTCCGCAACAGAGCAGGGATACGGCGAGGACGGCGGTGGCGCGGGGCACGGGTTACCGCTCCACCAGCGCGATGTCGGTGATGCGCAGCCGCTGTCCCGATGCCACGTCGACCATCCGGTCGTACGGCCGGTAGCCCTCGCGCTCCACGCGCAGCCGGTGCGCGCCGGGCGTGACCGAGAGATCGATCTGTGGAGTGTTCCCGACCGGCTGACCGTCGAGGTACACGCTCCCCCAGGGGATCGCATTGACGGAGAGGAGGCCGGGCTCCAGGTCGCGCCGCTCCACTCGCGATACAGGCGGGGGCGCCGATCGTTTCGCAACCGGGGCGCGTGTCGCGACTGGCGGACGGGTCGTCCGCACGGGCGCCGGTATTGGGGAGGAAGGCGGCACGGGCTCCGAGTCAGGCAGCTCGAAGGTGCTCGGCGGCGCCGATGGAGCGCTGGCGGTGGGCGCTGAGGCGCTGGCGACTGGCTCTCGACTCGCCGGGGCCGCCGGGATCGAGGAGATGCCAAGCCACGCCGCACCGCCGCCGACGGCGACGAGGAGGCCCCCCGCTGCGGCGGCGATGCGTCCGCGCAGGGGTCGGGCGGCCGGGTCCGCATCCGCGTCGACGATCACGACGGGAGAGCCCGGCCCCTTCTTGCGCGGATTCGCGCCGAACCAGGCCGTTCGCGTCTCCGGCCGCGAGCCGCCCAGGGCCGCCACGAAGTCGAGCACGCTGGGGAACCGGTCGGCCTGTCGGCTCGAGAGCGCACGGCGCAGCGCTTGCGAGACGTGCAGCGGCAGTCCCGCGGGGTTGTCCTCTGCCGTCGGCGGGTCCTCGCCCATCGGTGTCCCGGTGAGACATTGATGAGCGATCGCCGCCAGCGCGCGCTGATCCCTGCCGGCCGCCGGCTCGCCGGCCTGGGCGCCGTCGGGCGCTGCGTCGAGCAATCCGCGCATGGCAAAATCACCTACCAGGGCCCACTCGTTGGCATCCACGATGATGCAATCGGGTGTCAGCGCGCCGTGGGCCACGCCGCGCCGGTGCGCGTAGTCCAAAGCGCTTGCCACCTGCTCGACGATGCGCAGGCAGGTGGAGCGCTCGAGGGGTCCACCCGTTGCGAGCATGCCCGCGAGTGACCGGCCGTCGACGTACTTGGTGGCGCACCAGAGGAAGTTTTCCGTGGCGCCGTGGCGGTAGAGCGGGAGGATGTGGGGGTGGTCGAGCTGCGCCGCCGCGTCGGCGGCGGCGTGGAATCGATCCTCCGCCGCCGCGACTTGCGGGCGCGCCACGACCTTCAGTGCGATCAGCCGCTCGTCTGCGTCACGGGCCAGGTAGACGATCGGTCCAGGTGGCCGCTCGAGGAGGCTGTCGATCCGGAACTCGCGCGCCAGCTGCCGTCGCGCATCGAGCTCACTCGGCTCGGCGGGCGGGGCCTCTTCGGCGCCGGCGGTCGCGGGAGAATACCCGCACAGCCAGCAGGTGTCGACGGCCTCGGAGAGCTCGGTGAGCGCGCAGCGGGGGCAGCGCATCACAGCACCGTGATGTTGAACGGGAGGCTCTCTTTGCTGACCGAGCCCCCTACGATGGTCGCGATGAGCGTGTACCCGTTTCCGAGCTGGTCCAGGCTGAGATCGCCGAACGTCGCCACGCCGGCGGCGGCGGCGGCCTGCGACCTCCCTGAGAGCCGTGCCGTGAGAACACCGGGGTCGTGGCCGATTGCGAGGGTCACGTCCCCCGTAAAGCTCGTAACGACGTTGCCCGCCGCGTCGAACACGGTGACCTGCACTGGGGGCTTTATGATGCTGTCCTTCATGGCGTCTGTCGGTTGTACCGTAAACGCAACTCTGATCGAGGCCGACCCGGCAGGCGACGTGTGGCTGCCGCCCGGGGTGCTATTGAACAGTTTGTCGAAATGACACCCCGCTACCAGCGCGGCGACCAGCGCAAGACGCAATGTCTTCATGACCCGCCGACTCGGGATGCAAGCGGCGCACCGCGTCGGCGAGCTTCAGGAGAGCCGGTTCGGGGGAATCCGTGGGGGATGGCGCCGCTTGGTGTGGAATCGACGCAACGGGTGTGTCGCGAGCCCTACGAGTGGCGGTTCTTGTCTCGCATTCTGCAGCGTCCGCGACGGTCACCACTCCCGCCGTCGTGGCGGGCCCGCTAAGTTGTCCCCCGGCACCCTGGCGGCGTAGCTCAGCTGGTTAGAGCAGCGGAATCATAATCCGCGGGTCGTCGGTTCGAGTCCGACCGCCGCTACTGAGGCTTCAGCCCCCTCCACACTACCGGCTGGATGTCCCGCGACCGCTCGGCCGCATGCGCCTGCGCGGCGCGGAGTAGCGCCTCGTACTCGGCCCGCCACTCCGCCGGCATGTTCGCGCGGAAATGTCCGGCCGTCATCACGGAGCCCACGGCCCGGCCGGCCGCGCCGTGACCCACCTCGACCACGTCGCCAAGGAAGCAGGTGGAGCTCCCCGTGTCCATCACGTTCGCCACGCGGCACTCGAAGTGCGCGTAGCAGTCGTCGAGCACCGGCGCACCCAGGGCGCCGGGCCGGTGCGGGACGCCCGCGAGCTTGTCCCGCGCGCGCCCGCTCGCGAAGCCGAGCCGGTGGATCAGCTCGAACTGGTCGTCGCGCAACAGGTGCAGCACGAAGCGCCCGCTCTCGAAGATCAGGTCGTGGCTGTAGTTGAACTTGTGAATGTAGACCGACACGCGCGGGATCGCGGGCACGATCGACGCGCGGACGGCGCTGTCGGCAATCATGCCGTTGCGCGTCCCGCCGCGCTCTGACGTGATCGCCACGACCGGAGAGGTCAAGTTGCGCAGTAGCTGATAGATCTGGTCGGGCTGCAGGATTGGCATGGCCCATATTTACGGCCGCGCCGGAGCGGCGGGCAAGGCGCGGCGCCCGCACCCGCTCGGCCAATCATTTATACTACAGGATGACGTCCCTGCTGTCGCGCCTCCGCAACCATCTTGCGCGCACCCGCCTCCTCGGGGAGCCGGGGATCGCCCTGCTGGCGGTCTCGGGCGGCGCCGACTCCGTTGCCCTGCTCGACCTGCTTCACGCCCTGGCCCCCGAGCTCGGCCTCTCGCTGGTCGTGGCGCACGTCGATCATGGCATCCGATCGGACAGTGGGACGGTCGCACGAGCCGTGGGAGAGCTGGCGGAGCGCTACGAGCTGCCGTTCGAGGTCGGCGAGCTGAGCCTCGGTCCCGACGCCACGGAGACCATCGCGCGGCGTGCACGCTATGCGTGGCTGGGGGAGCTCCAGCGACGTCACGGCGCGCGCTACCTCGTGACCGCGCACCACCGCGACGACCAGGTCGAGACGATTCTGCTGCGACTCTTGAAGGGGAGCGCGCCGGCCGGTCTGGCCGGCATCCCCGCGCGCGGGCGCGCCGGACTCGTGCGCCCGCTGCTCCGCTTCGCGAAGGCGCGGCTCGTCGCGCACGTCGCCGAGCTCGGCCTCGCCGTCCACGAGGATCCGGCGAATCACGACCCGCGACACCTGCGCAGCTGGGTGCGCACCGCGCTCCTGCCGCTGGTCGCGGAGCGGCTGGGGGCGCGCGCGGGCGAGGACGTGCTGCGCGCCGGGCGAGCGGCGGCGCGAGAGCGCCGCGCCTGGGACGGTGTCCTCGATCACCTGCCCGATCTCGGACTGCGCGTCGAGCCGAACCATATCGAAGTTGCCCGGGGGGGACTGGCCCGCTATGATGACGGCCTGTCCGCAGTGCTGTTGCGGGCCGCGGCGCGGCGCGCCGGCCTGGTGTTGGGGGTGCGTCGGGCGCGTCAGCTGGTGGAGTTGGCGCGCCGCCCGTCGGGGCGGCGGCTGTCGCTCGCGGACGGCTGGATGGCGGAGGTCGCGTTCGATCGGCTGCGCGCGACCCGCGGCGGCCGCGACGCTGCCGTGGAGGTCGTCCCAACGGGCGAGCGGGGCAGTGCGGTGTTCGGAGAGTTTCGGGTGGCCTGGACGCCCGACCCGGCGCCGGCCCGGCTGCCGCGGGCGGAGTGGACGACCTGGATCGCGGGAGCGAACTGGGAGGTGCGGCCGCCCCGACCGGGGGACCGTCTGGTTCCCCTCGGCGGTATCGGGCGGCGGCCCCTGCGGCGCATGTTGATGGAAGCACGAGTGCCGCGCGGCGACCGGCCCGGCTACCCGGTCGTCGCCCGCGGCGAAACCATTCTCTGGGTCCCGGGCATCTGCCGGAGCGCGGACGATCTCCCGCGGCCTGGAACCCGGGCGGTACGGGTGGATGTTACCAAGCACGGCGAGCCTCAAGCAGACGGGCGGACGTGAGCTCAAGCGGATCGTCTTCGACGAGGAGACGATCGCGCGCCGGGTCCGCGAGCTCGGCCAGGAGATCACCGCGGCGTATCCCGACGGTGAGCTGCTGGTGCTGGGTCTCCTCAAGGGAAGCTTCATTTTCCTGAGTGATCTCGTGCGCCGCATCGAGCGGCCGCTCCAGGTGGACTTTCTGGCGGCGGCGAGCTACGGCGCGGATACGATTTCGAGTGGCAACGTCCGGTTGTTGTACGATCCGGAGACGGAGCTGCGGGGTAAGCACATCCTCTTGGTCGAGGATATCGTGGATACGGGGAAAACGCTCAACCGCCTCGTGGCCCTGTTACGTGAGCGCGGGCCGCGGAGCCTGGAGATCTGTGCGTTGCTGCATAAGCATCTGGCCGAGCATCTCGAGCTCGAGCCGGCGTTCGTCGGGTTCGACGCGCCGCGAGTGTTTCTCGTGGGGTACGGGCTCGATCATGCCGAAAACTTCCGCCACCTGCCGTACGTAGCGAGTCTGACCTGATGGCCAACCGCATCCCGCCGCCGCGCGAATTCAGCTGGGCCCGCACGATCCGCACGCTCTCGTTCTGGGCGCTGCTGATCGTCGGCTCGGTCGCGCTCGTCCAGTTCGCGGCGAACCGGCGGCCGGAGACGGTCGACATCTCGTACTCGCAGTTCACCGAGCAGCTCGACAAGGCCAACGTCGACACCGTCGAGATCACCGAGCGGCAGCAGGTGAAAGGGAGCTTCAAGACTCCCCTGGTCGTCCACGGGCGCAACTTCGACCACTTCACCACGCTCCTGCCGTTCGAGTCGAGCGACGCCTGGGTCACCACGCTGCGCACCAAGGGCGTCGACGTGCGGGCACGCGAGGAGAAGCAGTCGTTCGGCGTGTTCCTCTTCAGCTTCCTGCCGTATCTGCTGATCTTCGGCCTGTTGATCTTCATGCTGCGCCAGATGCAGCAGGGCGGGAACCGGGCCTTCGCCTTCGGAAAGTCGAAAGCGAAGCTGCTCGCCGGCGACACGCCCAAGGTGACGTTCGCCGACGTCGCCGGCGCGGACGAGGCGAAGCAGGAGCTCGAGGAGATCATCGACTTCCTGAAGGACCCGCAGAAGTTCCAGCGGCTGGGCGGGCGGCTGCCCAAGGGCGCCCTACTCGTCGGTCCGCCGGGAACGGGGAAAACGCTACTCGCCAAGGCGGTCGCGGGCGAGGCGGGCCGACCCTTCTTCTCGATGTCGGGGTCGGACTTCGTGGAGATGTTCGTGGGCGTGGGCGCCTCGCGCGTGCGCGACCTGTTCGAGCAAGGCAAGGCGCACGCGCCCTGCATCATCTTCATCGACGAAATCGACGCCGTCGGCCGGCACCGCGGGGCCGGGCTGGGCGGCGGCCACGACGAGCGCGAGCAGACACTCAACCAGCTGCTGGTCGAGATGGACGGCTTCGAGTCGAACGACGGGGTCATCCTGCTCGCGGCCACCAACCGGCCGGACATCCTCGACCCGGCCCTGTTGCGCCCGGGGCGTTTCGACCGCCAGATCGTGGTCGACATGCCGGACGTGAAGGGGCGGGAGCAGATCCTGCGCGTACACACCCGCAAGATCCCCCTCGCGGCGGGCGTGGACCTGGAGCGCATCGCGCGCGGCACGGCCGGCCTGGCCGGCGCCGAGCTTGCGAACATCGTGAACGAAGCCGCACTGCTGGCCGCTCGCCGCAACAAGGCCGTCGTGGACATGCGGGATCTCGAGGATGCGAAGGACAAAGTCATGCTCGGCCTCGAGCGCCGCAGTCGGGTCTTGTCCGACGAGGAGCGGCGCCTCATCGCTTACCACGAGGCGGGACATGCCCTGGTGTCGCTGAGCGTCCCGGGTTCGGATCCGCTGCACAAGGTCACAATCATTCCGCGCGGCCGCGCGCTCGGCATTACGGCGTACCTCGCCGAGGAGGAGCTGCACAAGTACACCAAGCAGTCTATCCTGTCGCGCCTCGCCATGGCCTACGGGGGACGCGTCGCGGAGGAGTTGGTGTTCGGCCCGGACAAGGTCACGACCGGTGCGGCGCAAGACATCCAGCACGCGACCGACGTCGCGCGCCGCATGGTGACACAATACGGCATGAGCGACACGATCGGGCCGATTGCGATCGGCGACCGGGAGGCGGAGATCTTCCTGGGTCGCGAAGTGGTGCAGCGGCGGGAGATCTCCGAGCGGACAGCGGAGCTGGTCGATACCGAGGTGAAGCGCATTTTGGGCGACGCGTTCGAGCGCGCCAAGACGGTCCTGATCGACCACCGCGACGCGCTCGACCGTCTCGCCGCCGCGCTGCTCGAGCGCGAGACGCTCGACCGCGAAGAAGTCGAGCTGGTCGTGGCCGGCAAGCCGTTGCCGCCCGTCCCACCGCCCCCGGCCGCACCCGCCGCACCGTCGGGGGAGGGCGCGACGCGCGAGAAGACGTCGGCCGCGCGCGGCCCCGTGCTGGGCAGCCCGCCGCCCGAGCCTGCAGGGGCGTAGTCCCCACCAGTCCCCAGGACAACAGCTCCGTCGCCCTCACGGCCGGCCCTACGTGGCGTGGCCGGACGTGTTAGGATTGAGGCCTATGGAAGCGAAGAACGCGGACCTCGGGGCCCTGCGGATCAACCGCTCGCCCGAGGCCACCGAGGCGGCGCCGGCGGGGCGCGCCCGGCGTTGGCTCCTGATCGGCCTGCCCACGGCTGCCATCCTGGTCGCTGGTGCCGTCTTGGTGATTACCGGGGGCGCCCTCGGTGCGGCGCTCCCCGTGCACCTGACACCCGCGACCACGGTGTCTCCGATGCGTGCGGGCGCCGTCCTCGTCGCGAGCGGGTACGTCGTGGCGCAGCGAAAGGCCGCCGTTGCCTCGAAGGGCACGGGCCGGCTGGTCTACCTCGGCGTCGTGGAAGGCGACCGTGTCCGGGCGGGGCAGGTGATCGCCCAGATCGAAGACGGCGACGTGAAGGCCCAGCTCGCGCAGGCCCAGGCCAACCTCCAGGTCAGTCGCGCGGAGCTGCACGACGCGCAACGGTCGCTGGCGCGGGAGCGGTTCCTCGCCGACAGCGGCGCCTCGTCTCAGGCGAGTGTGGACGCAGCGGAGGCTCGGTACGAACGGGTGAAAGCCAGCATCGCCGCCGCAGAGGCCGCGGTCCTCGCCGCGCAGGTTTCGCTCGAGAATACGGTGATCCGCGCGCCCTTCGATGGCACGGTGCTGACGAAGAACGCCGACGTCGGCGAGGTGGTGGCGCCGCTCGCCGCGAGCGCATTCTCCAAGAGCGCTGTGGTCACGATCGCCGACCTCCGCTCGCTTCAGGTCGAGGCCGACGTGGCCGAATCGAATCTCGAAGCCATCAGCGCGGGGCAGCCCAGCGAGATCGTCCTGGACGCATATCCCGACGAGCGGTACCCGGGGGTCGTGGCCAAGATCGTGCCGACGGCGGATCGCGCCAAGGCGACCGTGCAGGTCAAAGTCGCCTTCCGCTCCTATGACGCCCGGGTACTGCCGGAGATGAGCGCCAAGGTACACTTCCTGCCGCGCCCGTCGCGCGCCGCCGTGGACACGCAGCCGGTCCTGGTAGTCCCGAGCACCGCAGTGGCCGAGCGAAACGGCCGCAGTGTCGTTTTCGTCGTGGAGCGCGGCAGGGCGGTGGAGGTGCCGGTGGTCGTGGGCCGGCAGGTAGGGGCGTCCGTGGCCGTCCGCGAAGGATTGCGTCCCGGCGTTCAGGTGGTCGACAGCGTCGGCGCCCGCCTGCATGGAGGCGCCAAAGTCACGGTGCAGTAGAGGAGTCCATGCCCAATCCGATCGTGCAGGTCCGCGGTGTTTCCAAGTCCTATCGACGCGACAGCATGGCGATTCCCGTGCTGCGCGACATCTCGCTCGACGTGCCCGAAGGGGAGTTCCTCGGCTTGATGGGCCCCTCGGGGTCCGGCAAGACCACGCTCTTGAACCTGATCGCGGGGATCGACCGTCCCGACGCGGGGTCGGTGGCGGTCGCAGGCACGGACGTCACCAAACTGAGCGAATCAGAGGCGGCCCGCTGGCGCGCCACCCACATCGGGTTCGTGTTCCAGTTCTACAACCTGCTCCCCGTGCTCACGGCCTTCGAGAACGTCGAGCTGCCGCTGCTCCTGGCGCCGCTCTCCAAGGCCGAGCGGAAGCAGCACGTCGAGACGGCGCTTACGCTGGTCGGCCTCACCGACCGGATGCGCCACTATCCGCGCCAGCTCTCGGGCGGCCAGGAGCAGCGGGTCGCGATCGCGCGGGCCATCGCCAGCGATCCCACGATCCTCGTGGCCGACGAGCCGACGGGGGACCTCGACCGCAAGTCCGCCGAAGAGGTGCTCACGCTGCTCGAGCGGCTGAACAAGGAATTCAAGAAGACCATCGTGATGGTGACGCACGATCCGCACGCCGCCGAGCGCGCG
>WNFW01000463.1_pt1 | contig 25944 bp, 23 predicted proteins | sample 5400131 | NCBI WGS metagenome assembly WNFW01 (sample SAMN13153362, study PRJNA577476) | soil metagenome | isolation source: 20 cm soil or saprolite under grassland replicate 1 | place: USA:California | collected 2016-06-15 | reverse complement strand
TCGACCAACGCGGTGATCAAGGCGGGGCATCAGCTCCGCGTGTCGGTCGGCCCGAGCAACTTTCCCTCGTATCTGCCGCCCGTCCCGCAGATCGAGAACTCCGCGGGCGGCGTGCTCACGCTGATGCACGACCCGCAGCGCCCGTCGCACGTCGTGCTGCCGATCGTGCCGCCCACGACGTGGCCACCGCCCTGGTGATATCGTGGGCGTCCTAAACGGGATCATCGACCTCAACGGTCTGCCCTCGTGAGAGGGACGTTCTGGGTCACGAGGCGATTTACCACTCCGTTCATGCGCTCGATCGAAGGGAACGCCGTGGTTGGCCAGTCGCTGACAATTTTCATTCGGCCTCCGGGCTCCCGTGACATGCGATTCCGCCCCACGGTGCTCGTCGTCGAGCCCAAGCGCGAGCTTCGATGGAAGGCCGCTTCGGGTTTCGCCTCGGAACAAGAAGCTCCGAACCCTCAACTGGACTATGCGGTCGTGTTCGCCCCGAAGCTTCGCGAACGACGCCTCTCGCGCGCACCAGGCCCATGAACAACAACGCCGCCCAGAGAAGCGCGGGCCGCGCGCTTCTTCGCTCTGTGAAACACGAGCGCGGGGGTTGCGGCTCCCGGGGGACTAGCGCTGGCCGGTGAGCTCGCCGCGGACGATCCGGGCGCCCTCCACCATCGCCTTGAGCTTGGCGAAGGCGACCTCGCGGCGGGTGTACTTGAGACCGCAATCGGGAGTCACGTAGAGCCGGTCCGGCGAGATGCGCGCGATCGCGCGGCGGAGCCGCGCCGCGACGCCCTCCGGCGTCTCGAGGTCGTCCGTCTTCACGTCCACGACGCCGAGGCCCAGCTCCAGCGTCTTGGGGAACAGCCCGACGATGTCGTCGAATTGGGCGAGGTCGTCCACGGCGAACTCGAGCACGAGCTGGGACGCGTGGGCGCCGAGGAGGGCGGGGAAGAGGTCTCGGTAGGTGCCGGGGAAGAGGCGCGCGCGCTGGTAGTTGCCGTAGCAGACGTGTAGCGTGATCTTCGCGTCCACGTCTTCCACCGTGCGATTGAACGCCTCCACGGCCCACGCCTTGACCTCCTCGGGGTAGCCGACCCACACCGGCTCGTCCACCTGGATGAAGCGGCAGCCCGCGTGCGCGAGGTCACGCAACTCCGCGTTGAGGATCGTGGCGAGATCGAAGACGAGCTCGCGGTCGCTCGCGTACACCTCGTTCCACGCGCGCTTGGCAAGCATGTGAGGCCCGGTGACGCACACCTTCACGAGCTTCGCCGAGTGCGCCTGCGCAAACTGCCAATGCCGGACCAGCGGCATCCCGCCCCTCGCCACCTTCGTCTCCACGACCGGATCGGGCATCCGGATGGAGAGGTCGAGCGTGCCGATGGCCTTGAGCGGCCCGTAGAGGCGGAACCCTCTGATATGGCGGTTGAAGAAGTAAACCATTGTCTCGCGCCGCAGCTCGCCGTCCGTGACGATGTCCACGCCCGCCTGCTCCTGATCCTTGAGGCACGACTTCACGGCGTTGTCGTGTGCCTCCTCGAGCTCGTCGTCGCTGAGGCAGCCCTGCGTCTGAAGCTCGCGCACCGCCTCGAGCCACTTGGGCAGTGAGTACGACCCGATCACGGTTGTGGGCAGGAGCGACGGGATCGGGTCCAGCATGGCGCCAGAGCGTAGCACGGGCCCGGGCGGAGGCAGGACCGGATTGCCTGACCCCGGCCGACTCGGTTAGGATTGCCCGCGGTGCTCACCCCTGCGGAGCGGCTGTCTCGGCCGGCGCTGGTCGTGGTCGACATGCAGAACGATTTTGTCCGGGTGGGCGCGCCGCTCGAGGTTACCGACGCGCGGGCCACGATCCCGGCCCACCGGACGCTCCTCGACGCGTTCCGCCGCCGCGGCTTCCCGGTGGTCTACACGAAGTTCATCACCTGGCCCGGCTACACTCTCCTCTGGGAGTGGTCGCCACAGTGCCGCCCGCTAACCCGGTGCTGCTGGAAGGGTCACAGGCGGTTCTACCCGGACGTCGGGAAGGAGCTCGACTGCACCGATATCATCCAGGAGATCTACCCCGAGCCCGACGACGTCATCATCGAGAAATTCTGGTATGGCGCTTTCCACGGGACCCCGCTCGCCGATCTGCTGCGGGAGCGGGGTGTCGAGTCGCTCCTGATCACGGGAACGGTGACGCAAATCTGCGTCGAGGAGACGGCCCGCGAGGCCTTCCACCACAACTTCAAGACCACGCTCGTGTCGGATGCGGTGTCGTCCTACGTTCCCGACCTCCACGCCGCAACCCTCAAGAACTTCGCGATGAAGTTTGGCTGGGTCGAGTCGAGTGAGAACCTCCTGAAGCTGTTGAAGTGACATGCCCGTCGTCAGCCGGTCGATGCGGCTGACCGACCGCGGGATTTACTGGGTGCTGGCAGCGGCACTGGCCGCCGCTGGCCTGATCCCCGAGTTCCGCTCACTCGGCAATCTCGCCAACGTCGCGACCCAGTCCGCGGCGCTCGCCGTCCTCGCCGTCGGCCAGACCTTCGTGATCCTCTGCGGCCTGATCGACCTGTCGGTCGGCCAGCTCACGGGCCTGATCGTCGTGCTCGTCTGCGACGTGGCGGCCGGCCGGGACGCCATGATGGCCCCCGCGCTCCTTCTCGCCATTGGCCTCGGAGCCGGCAGCGGCGCCGTTACCGGCCTGCTCAACAACCGCCTCCGGATCCACCCGCTCATCCTGACCTTCGGCACGATGAGTGTGCTCCAGGGCATCGTCTTCACCTATACGGATCGCAGCGTCGGCCGGGCGCCGGCCGCGATCGCGTGGCTCGCCGACGGCCGGCTCCTCGGCCTGCCCGTGGCCCCGCTCCTCGTTCTGGTCCTGGCGGCGGGAGCGCACGTGACCCTCACTCGGACGCGATTCGGGATGCACGTGCGCGCGGTGGGCGGGGGCCGAGACAACGCCCGGCGCGCCGGCATCGACACCGACCGCGTCGCGGCGGGTGTGTTCGTGATCTCGGGCGTGAGCGCGGCGATCGGCGGGCTCCTCGTCGCCGGACGGCTAGGCGTCGGCTACCCGCACGCCGGAGCCGGGTTCGAGCTCGACGCGATTGTCGCCGTCGTGCTAGGCGGCACCTCGCTGGCGGGCGGCCGCGGCAGCGTCGCCGGCACCGTGGCGGCCGTCCTGCTGCTGGGCCTTACTAACAACGTGCTCAATCTCCTGCAGATCTCCTCGTTCATCCAGATGCTCGTCAAGGGCCTGATCGTGATTGGCGCCATCCTGGTCAACCAGCCGGGCGGGCGAAGAGCCTTCGCGTGAGCACCGAGGCGGAGCGCCCCCGCGTGCGTATGGCAGCAATCGTCTCTGGGCTTAGCGCCGGCTGGCTCGAGCGGGCCGCGATCTGGGTCGTGCTCCTGGCCCTGCTCGGCGTCGCCGCCCTGTTCTCTGACGCCTTCGTCCAGCCTATCTATCTCTTCAACATGGTGCGCCAGGCCGCCCCGGTCGGCATGGCGGCTATCGGCGTCACCCTGGTGATGGTCATGGGCGGTGTCGACCTCTCGGTGGGCGCCGTGATCTCGCTCGCCGCAGTGGTGGCGGCCGTGCTGATGGATGGCCAGGCGGGCAACATCGGCTACGCCCTCGCCGCCACGCTCACGATCGGAGCGGCGATCGGTTTCGCCAACGGCGTCCTGATCGCCTGGAACCGCGCTTCCCCGTTCATCCTGACGCTCGGAACCGCGGTCGCCGTCTACGGCCTGACCCAGATCTACTCGGGCGGTACCGCGCGTGGCATCGTCGCGCCCGGCTTTCGCGAGTTCTTCAACCAGCGCATCGGCGGACTCGTTCCCGTCCTGGCGCTCCTGTTCCTCGCGGCCGCGAGCCTCGCGGTGCTCGTCCAGCGCACCACGCGCTTCGGGCGGAGTCTCTACCTCGTGGGAAGCAACCCCGGGGCGGCCCGCCTCGCGGGCCTGCATGGCGCTCGACTCACGGTCGCAACCTACACGCTCTCGGGCCTCCTCGCCGCCCTCGGCGGCATCACGCTGCTCGCGCGCTCGGGCGTCTCCAGCACCTTCGCCGGGCGCGGCTTCGAGTTCGACGCCCTCGCGGCGGTCGTTCTCGGGGGCACCACCTTCGAGGGCGGCCGGGGTGGCGTCGGTGGAACCGTGGCCGGACTCCTGGTCTTGTTCGTCGCCTTCAATCTGGTCAATATTCTCGGCCTTAACTACAATACGCAGCGAGTCGTCGCGGGCGTCATCATCATCGTCGCCTCCGCGGCGTACACGCTCCTCACGTCCCGACGCTAGACGGAGAGCCCGGCCTTCTCACAACACACCGGAGGGAGCCCCATGAAGATACGACCGACCGCGATCTGCGCCGCCCTGATGGTGATTGTCGCCGCGCTTCCGCTCACCTCACTGGCGCAGGGCGTCGAGACCGCGCGAGTTCAGGAAACCGTCACGACGGCACGATTTAAGAAGGCCGCGCCGTACCGTGTTGGCGTCGCCGCCGGGTACCTCAGCAATTCTTGGGTGGTGTTCTGCTTACAGCACATCCGATACGAGGCCTCCCGGCACAAGGAGATCAGCGAGATCCTCGTCACCGACGCGGGCTTCAATCCCGGCAAGCAGGTGGCTGACATCGAGGACCTGATCAGCAAGAACGTCAACCTGATCCTCTATTGGCCTGTCGACGAGAAGGCGATCCAGCCCGCGCTGGAGAAAGCCGTCGCGAAGGGCATTCCCACCGTCAACACCGGCGGGGGCTTCACCTACGGTCCCGGGACCGTGGCGAATGCCTTCATCGACCAAGTCGTCCTCGGCGACATGGTCGCCCGCCAACTCTTCAAGGACATGCGCGGCAAGGGCCGGATCATCGCGATGCTGCCGATCGCCGGGACGACGGCGGCGGTGGACCAGCTAGCGGCCCTCAGGACCGCGATGAAAGAGTTCCCGCAGATCGAGTTGCTGAGCGCGGAGTACGGGGACTGGAACCGCGCCAAGGCCAAGCAGATCACGGAGAACCTGCTCCAGCGCCATCCGCGGATCGACGGTGTGTTCTCGCCTGCGGGCCAGATGTCGATCGGGGTGGCCGAGGCCTTCGAAGAAGCCGGGCGCCTGAAGGAGGTCGTCATGTCGCCCGGCGACGAGTACAACGGATGGCTGAAGTGGGTGGCGAAGCACAGGCGGGGCGGCGCCGTGACGTTCCCGACTCGCGTCGGGCAGGAGGCGGTGCGGCTCGGCCTCCGGATCCTGAATGGAGAGCCGGTGAAGCGTGGCCTCACGGTGCCCTCCGAGTACATCTCGCCGGCGAGCATCTCGCGCTACGTCGAGCCCAAACGGCCGGACGACTGGTGGGCCAGCACCCTGCCGGAGGAGTGGAAGCCGAAGTAATGGCGTTCCTCGAGATCCGGGGGTTATCGAAGACATTCCCTGGCGTGACCGCTCTCGACGGCGTGGACCTCTCGGCCGAGGCCGGCGAGGTCCATGCCCTCGTCGGAGCAAACGGCGCCGGAAAATCCACGCTCATGCTCGCCCTGGCAGGCGTGCTCAGCCCGACCGCTGGGGAGATTCGCCTGGCGGGCGTACCCGTCGCGTTTGGCACTCCCCGGGCCGCGATAGAGGCCGGGGTCAGCATCGTCTATCAGGAGACGAGCGCCATTTCCGAGATGACCGTCGCCGAGAACATCTTTCTCGGTCGCGAGCCGACGACCCGCGTGGGCCTCGTCGACCGGCGGCGTTTGTACGAGGAGACCCGGCGGCTCCTCGACCGCCATCGCCTGCCCCTCGACCCTGCCGCCCAGGTCGGCCAGCTTACCGTCGCCGGCCAGCAGCTCGTCGAGATTGCGCGGGCGCTCTCGATCGCCGCGCGGGTCCTGATCCTGGACGAGCCGACGGCAGTGCTCTCGCTGGCCGAGCAGCGCAATCTCTTCGACATCATCGCCGGCCTGAAGGGGCCGCGCCTGCTCATCCTCTATGTCTCTCACCGCCTAGAGGAGATCTTCGCGATCGCCGATCGCATCACGGTACTTCGCGACGGACGCAAGGTGACCACGGTGGCGACAGCCGACCTCCGCCAGGCGGACCTGGTGCGTCTCATGGTCGGCCACGAGGTTCGCGAGCGCATTCCCCTGCCGGCACCGGCCGCGGCACCTCCGCTGCTCGAAGCGAGGCTCAATGGCAGCCCCCCGCGTCTCGAGGTCCGGAGCGGAGAGATCCTGGGATTCGCCGGGCTCGTGGGTGCGGGCCGTTCCCGTCTCGGCCGCTCCCTCGCCGGGCTCGATCCGATCGACCTGCGGATCGACGGCCGGCCGGTCCGTCTCCGATCACCGGCCGACGGGCTGGCCCACGGCATCGTCTATCTGACCGAGGACCGGAAGCGCGAGGGCCTGTTCGACAATCTCTCCGTCCTCGTCAACGCGACGGCGGCGGCGCTGCCCAGCCTGTCTCGATTCGGTGTGGTGCGGCTGGCGGCGGAACGGAGAGCCGGAGCGGCGATCCTCGGGCGTCTGCGGCTGGTCGCCCGGTCGCTCGCGGCCCCGGTGCGCGAGCTGAGCGGCGGAAACCAGCAGAAGGTAATCCTCGGCCGTGCACTCCTGTGCCGGCCCAGGATCCTCGTCTGCGACGAGCCGACGCGGGGAGTCGACGTCGGGGCCAAGGACGAGATCTACGACCTGCTGCTCGAACTCGTCCGTCAGGGCGTGGCCATTGTCCTCATCTCCTCCGAGCTGAAGGAAGTGCTGGCGCTGAGCCACCGGGTCCTCGTCATGCGGGACGGCGCTGCCGTTCGCGAGTTCACGGCCGGCGAGGCGAGCGAGCACGACGTCCTTCAGGCGGCGATGGGACCGCTCCCGGGAGCCGCGTAGTGGAGTTCCGTGTCGCCGTCGTTCAGATGGACTGCGTCCCTGGCGAGGTGGCTCCCAATCTGGAGAAGATCGACTCCTTCGCCGAGGCGTCCGCACGGGCGGGAGCTGGGCTCGCGGTGTTTCCGGAATGCGCGACGACGGGCTACTTTATCGCCGACCGTCTCGCGACGCTCGCCGAGCCGGCGAATGGCCCGGTGATCGCGCGGCTCGCGGCGATCGCCCAGCGCCATCGCCTGCACCTGGCAGTCGGGCTCGCCGTTACCGAGGGCGGTCGCTTCTACGACGCCCAAGCCCTCCTCTCGCCCGTCAGCGGCCTGCTCGGCCTCTACCGCAAGGTTCATCTCTTCGCCGCCGAGCGCCAGTGGTACACCGCGGGCGATACGGCGCTCGTGGTCGACACCCCGCTCGGGCGCATCGGTATGACGATCTGCTACGACCTGATCTTTCCTGACTACATCCGTCGCCTGGTCGATCTCGGCGCCGACCTCATCATCAACAGCACCGACTGGATCACCGACGACTACCAGAGCACCGTGTGGGGCTGGAGCGGCCGGACCACGCAGGGCCTCGCGGCCACGCGCGCCCTGGAGAACGTCACCTTCGTGGCGATGGCCAATCGCGTCGGCCGCGAGGGGGAGTTCCGGAGCCTCGGCTGGAGCGGTATCGCGAGCCCGTCCGGCCAGATGCTGGCCGGTCTGCAAGAGGGCGAGGGCATCGCCGTCGCCACGATCACGCTCGACAGCCCGGACCTCGCGAGATGGCGCGCCATCGCGACCTATCGCGCCGACCGTCGCGCCGACCTCTAGAAATTCGCAGAATCGCCTCGGCTACCTCGTCGAGGGCTCCGGATTCCGGTTGTACTACCTACTGCACCGAGAGACCAGTCGGCCACCACTTTTCGAGCGCAAGCTGCCCCACTGCTGGAAGAAGAAGGGGACCCCGGCCTCGGCGCACTGAATGCGGATGTCACGGACCCATTCGGCTTTCACTGGGCGATGGTATGGCCCGCTCTCGCTGAAAGCGCTGCGTCTCCACAGACGGAAGGTTACCGTGTGCGTTGGACAACACTCGGCGGTGTCAGCCGCGAGAGGAGCCGCAGCAGATGCAATATTTCGCGTTCGATTCCCACAAGCACTAGACCCTGGCATCGGTGGCCGATCCGAACGGCTGATGACGGCGGGGTGACCGGCCGTTAGCTCTCCCGCCCCAGAGTCGTCGCTGGACGCGGAGCCACGGGTTCGCCTGGTGCCGCAGGGGACAGGCAGCGTGGCACGAAGGTGGAGAAAGCCAGGCGAGGCGTCGGACACGTTGACAATGGCCTACGTCACGCGCATCATCGCTCACCGTCCTGATAGTTCCAGCTCGGTAGCGGGAGGTGTGACATGCGACGACATTTCCTTCTTCTCTCCCTTCTCGTGATCTTGTTCGCGATCAGTGGCGCATCCGCTGAAACATTTGTGCAGTGGACCGCCGAGCAGCGCGTATACGTTTGGCTGAAGCTGAATCAGGCGGAGATCCAGCGTCTCTTGCCTACCGTGTGGGCGGTGACACCCGCAGCGTCAGGACCAACGATGGGCGCAAATTTCCTCGTGGGATTCCTCGATCAAACGCTCACTCTTGACGGCCAGGGCAAGCCGATGGGAACTGGCACAGGGCGGGGGGTCGTGCTCGGCGCGCCTGCAAAGAACAAGGACACCGGGGAAGATGGCTTCTTTGTCACACGGATCTTCGGTTCAGGAGGAGCTTTCGTGGCACCCGGCTCATATAAGAACACGCTGCCGGCAAGCGTGCGCTTCGAACGGAGCCAGACGGGCAGCGATGGGGAGCCGCCCATGACGATGGAATCGTGGGTGGTGAAGCCCGAAGGCGGCGGGTCGCTAGAATTTCGTGTCCAGTACCGGGCCAGTTCTCCGCGGCGTGTCAAGGCGGAACCGAAGATCTACTCGACAGTGGAACCCACGTTCTTCCGCATCTACCGGGTGGAGCAGGGTCTCGATGTCGCGCGCAGCGTCCCGGACGGGGTCGACCGCATCCAGTCACTCCAGTTTCGGGTGACCGTCCCAGAACTCGGGAAGCTATTCGATGGTACTGAGCAGATCGTCAGCGTCGTCGCGATTCCCTTCTACCTACGCAACGTCTATCTCCCATAGACGACACCTACATCCGATTTCCATCACGGGCGGCGGCTCGCGTCGTCAGCCGCTCGTGGTGGAGACCGTCAACTGGTCTGCTCCCCGTTTCGCCTGCTCACCGTGGGGACGTAAGATGCGGCGGGACGTCCCATCGCAGTCGTGGCGCCGGCCGGCGAGGTTCGAAGGTGAGGGTCTGATCCAACGATGTTGGTGGCCCCAACGGGATTCGAACCCGCGTCTCGGTCTTGAGAGGGCGAGCCCACGGGTAGTAATTTCGACAACTTACACGCCGGGTGCCATGGCCCGGTGCCACTCCGCGGGCTCTTCCGCAGCCGGACCTCGCGCAAACGCAGTCGGACGATCAACCTGGCCAGGGACAAGAGAGCACAGGATTTTCAGTCCTCGTCTGTTGTGCGCTACCGCGTACCCGCGGGTACGAGAAGCAGAATTATCAGCGATTTAGCGAGAGCCTCATCGCCTCCGGTATCTCCGCGTACCCTTCACAACACAGCCAGCAGCACAGCCAGTCGCGCGCAGACGCCGTGAGCGGCGCGACCATCAGGTGACTGAGAGTGAAGCGAAGGACCGCGGCACCCTCCAGCACCCCGGTGCCCCGTTCAGATCTCAGAACGGGGACCTCGACGGCGATGGGCGCGCAGACGAGGGCAAGCACGACGAGGAATGCCCGCACGCGATCGGGTTCACGCTAACTCCTTCATCTCCGTCTCCGCCTTCTCCAGCCAGAAGCGCATGTCCATCTCCCGGTACATCGTTGTGGCGGTGGTGAGGTGCTCGCGGGCTTGCTCAGGCTTACCGGTTCGCCGGCAGAGCTTGCCGAGGCCGAGGTGGCAATGGGCGACGAGCGGGCGCATGCCGAGCTCTGTGCCGAGATCAGCCGCCGTCGTGAATCGGCCCACGGCGGTGCGGGCCTCCTGCTGGGCCTCAACCTCGGCGAGGATTGTGAGCGCCCATGCCTCAAACCCGCGTTCGCGTTGTCGTCGCGCCAGTTCGTGCGCGCGCTCGGCGATCTTGTAGGCGTCAGTCAGGCGCCTGGCATCGAGATGCGCTTCGGCGAGGCGAGTCAAGATCCAGGACCGCGCAGCCATCACGTCCTTCAAGACTGCCGCATCAAGAGCCTGTGTAAGGAGCGCGACGCCCTCTGTATCGCGCCCACATCGAGCGTACAGAGAGCCGAGAGTCGCCGCAACATGGGGAAAGAGGATATGGTTATCCGTCTCGAGGCATACCTTTACACCATGTTCGAGAGGGCGAATCGCTTGCGCGAGATCATCGCCCTTGCGAAGGGACACAACGCCTACGCCGTAGGCTGCGAAGGCCTGGGTGTAGAGACTATGGGCTGCATCAGCCAGACGTGACGCCTCCTCGGCGGCGATGTGCGCATCGGGAAATCGCCCAAGATCGGCGAGGCCAAATGCGAGATAGATGCGAGAGAACACCCCGGGGATGATTTGGCGGCCCACTGGTACGCGAAGGCTCGTGCGATCAGCGAGGTCCGTCGCGCGTTGCTGGTACTCGACTGCGCGACGATAATCGCCTAATTGGTGGCACGCAAACCCCAGGGCGAACGTGGCGATCGACTCGACACGGGGATCGCCGCTTGCGGTGGCGAGAGCGAGTGCCCGCTCTCCCATCTCCATCACACGACTGTGGGCGCCCGCGACAAGCGATGCTTCGACAAGATAGCTGTAGGCCATCGCCAGGCGACGCTCATCGGGCAGCATTTCGGCCATGCGCCTTGCTTCTTCGAGGTTTTCGAACTGCGGCACGAAGTCGGCAATAGCGCCGAGTGCCCTATTCAGGCGGAACCGAAGGTCGATCACATGCCGAGGAAGGTCTGGAATCTCGCGGAGGTTCTGCATGGCTACAAGGGCCTGGCTGAAATAGGCAGCCGCCTCGCGGTTGGCCGACCGCACAAGCGCCTTCTCGCCCGCCTGCCGAAGGTAGAGGACGGCCTTTTCCCACACCTCACCGCGAGACGCATGATGGCTGAGCAGGTCGAGATGCTCCGGCATGCGATCGACATAAAGACGCTCCGTCACCTCCACGATGCGAGCGTGGAGTGCCTGGCGCCGCGTCTGGAGCAGAGTGCCGTATGCCACCTCGTGTGTGAGTGCATGCTTGAACGTGTACTCGCGATCAGGGAAGACCCGGGTTTCGTAGAGGAACTCCGCCTCCTGGAGGTGCGTAAGCCCGAGTCGTAGGCCCTCCTCGGGCTGCTCCGCGATCGTCGCCAGGATCGCGTACGCCACGTCCTTGCCGACGACCGAAGCTGTCTGCAGAAGCTGCTTCTCCTCCGCCGGCAGGCGGTCGATTCGCGCGGCCAGAATCGTCTGGACTGTGGGCGGGACCTGAAGCGCTTGTACCGGGCGCGTCAGCCTGTAGGCGCCCCTGTCCCCCACCAAATCCCCCGTCTCCGCCAGCGCCCGTACCGTCTCCTCGAGGAAGAACGGGTTGCCTCGCTTGAGCAGCATCTGCTTCAGGAGGTCCAGCCCCTGGTCGGGGCCGAGGAGCGCCCCGAGCAGTTCAGCTGTGCTCTCGACTGGCAGGGTGTCCAGCCGGAGTTGCGAGTAGTAGGTCTTGCCACCCCACCGGTGCTCATACTCGGGCCTGTAGCTGACGAGGAGCAGGAGGCTGGCCGACCCGAGACTCTCCACTAGGCTGTCCAGTAGCGCCTGGCTCTCCCCGTCGATCCAGTGCAGGTCCTCGAACACCACCAGGAGCGGCTGAACCTGACTTTCGCGTAGCAAGAGACGCTTGACGGCATCGAGGGTGCGCTGGCGGCGCTGAGACGGGTCGAAGTTCTTCCAGCTTGGGTCCTCGACGGGCACGTCGAGGAGGGCGAGCAGCGGCGCCAGCAGGGGCTCGAGCGCTCGATCGAGTCCGAGTAATCGCCCGAGCACCTTGTCCCGCATCTCCCGGTGGTGGTCCCGGTCCCCGATCTGGAAGTAGCTCTTCAAGAGCTCGATGACGGGGAGATAGCCGGTTGCTTTACCGTAAGAGACCGAAGCCGCTTCGAGCACCAGACACTCCTGAACGCGGTGAGAATGAGTAAACTCGGAGACCAGCCGGGATTTGCCCACGCCGGCTTCGCCCACGACGGCGGCGACTTGGCCGTGGCTGGCGGCGGCGAGCCCAAGCAGGCGGCTGAGGTGCTCGATTTCAGCGTCGCGGCCGACGAAGCGGGTGAGTCCCCGAATGGCTGCTGCCTGCAGGCGTGTCCGAGCCTGCCCCACCCCGGTGAGCACGTACGCCTCGACGGGGTCGGCCAGGCCCTTGATTGGAATCGACCCGACCGACCTAACCGCCACGAGGCCTTCGGCCATCCGGAGCGTATTCGCAGAGATCAGGATTGAGCCGGGCATCGCCGCCTGTTCCATGCGCGCGGCTTGGTGCACCGTCTGCCCCACCGCCGTATAGTCCATCCGAAGATCGCTGCCGACCGAACGGACGACGACCTCGCCGGAGTACAGACCGACGCGGACCGAGACCGGGAGGCCGACGGCGCGGCGCGACTCCTCACCGTAGCGCTGCAATGCTTCCTGCATCCGGAGCGCCGCGTAGCAAGCCCTGGCCGCGTGATCCTCGTGAGCGATCGGTGCGCCGAAGAGCGCCATAATGCCGTCGCCCATCACCTGGTTCACCGTGCCCTCGTAGCGGTGGACGGCCTCCATCATGTGCTCGAGCACCGGGTCGAGAAGCTTGCGGGCTTCCTCGGGATCGCGGTCTGCCAGTAGCTCCATCGAGCCTTTCAGGTCGGCGAAGAGCACGGTCACTTGCTTCCGCTCCCCTTCGAGGGCGGCCTTGGACGTGAGGATCTTCTCAGCCAAATGCTTGGGGGTGTAGGTAACGGGTGCGGCAACCCCTGAGTCGGTGCGCGGCGCCACCGGCTCGCCGCACTCGAGACAGAACCTCGCCGAGCCGGGCAACTCGGCGCGGCACTTCGCGCAGGCCAGCGCCAGCTTCGCGCCACACTCCAAGCAGAACTTCGCCTGGGGCGGATTCTCGTGCTGGCACCGGCGACACTTCATACTGGGCCTCCCAGCGAGCCGAGCCGGTTTTCAGCGTCGAAGAGTGCATCAACGTTAGCTTGTCGGAGTAGGGCGGTCAACCGCCACCTCCATTCCGGCGCAAACTCCATTCCGGCGCAAAACTCCATTCCGGCGCCTTGACAAACTCCGCGCTGGGGGCGCGGAGTTGTGCCTCTCTCCTCGACACTGGCCGAAGCCGCGCCCCGCGCGGGGACACAAGGAGACAACGCCATGCGGATCAGGCGAGAGCGCGCGGCCGCGATCACGGTGCTGGTGAGTCTGTGGTTGGTCGTGGTGGCCCTCGTCGCTCTCGACACCGGCGCTCCCCTGGCTGAGGCTCAGAGCACGCTGCACGCGGTGATGCACTCCGACCTCAAGATCATCGATCCAATCTGGACGACGGCATACATCGTACGCAACCACGGCTAACATGATCTACGACACGCTCTTGGCCATGGACGCGAAGGGCGAGATCAAGCCGCAGATGGTCGACGCGATCGACGTCACCGCCGACAAGCTGACCTATACCATGACCCTGCGCGACGGCCTGCTCTGGCACGATGGCAAGCCCGTGACGAGCGAGGATTGCGTGGCCTCCATCAAGCGATGGGCTGCGAAGGACGCGATGGGCCAGAAGCTCGCGACGTTCGTCAAGGACCTCCAAGTTGTCGACCCGAAGACCTTCAAGATCGTGCTGAAGGAACCGACCGGCCTCGTCCTGCAGGCGCTCGGCAAGCCGTCCTCGAACGTGCCGTTCATGATGCCCAAGCGGGTGGCCGACACCGACCCGAACACCCAAATCTCCGACTTCGTCGGCTCCGGCGCCTTCATTTTCAAGAAGGACGAGTGGAAGCCGGGTGACAGGGCCGTTTACGTGAAGTTCCTCCAGTACAAGCCCCGCAGCGACGCACCCTCGGGGCTGGCCGGTGGCAAGGTAGCGAAAGTGGATCGCGTGGAGTGGCGCTGGATCCCCGACCAACAGACCGCGATCAACGCCCTGCTCGCGGGCGAGGTCGACTACATCGAGTCGCCGCCCCACGACCTGCTGCCCGTGCTCAAGGGTGATCCAAACGTCCGACTGGTGGATCTGAACCCGCTCGGCAACCAGTACACCTTCCGATACAACACGCTGCACAAGCCCTTCGACGACGCGAAGGTCCGGCAGGCACCGGCACCTCGGCCAGCCCAACATGCTGGGTGACGGGCTAAGAGATCTCCTGGACCCAAGGGTGCGGAAAGAAATCCCGAAATAAGGAAACGGCAGACCCAGTCGAGAACGATCCCTTCGGCGACAGCTTGGCGGCGCAAGTTCCTGTCATGCTGCTTGTCCCGCTCGTCGCGCACAAGGTCGAGCCATCCCTCGAATCATGGAGAAGCGGTTTCTGGTGGCCCCAGCGGGATTCGAACCCGCGTCTCGGTCTTGAGAGGGCCGTAACGTCCGCCCCCTCCGATTGTTCTCATCGCTGGACGGCGACGCCCTGCGCGAGGAAGTCGCCGATCTGGGCTTCCGTATAGCCGAGGCCGGCCAGGACCTCACGCGTGTGCTGGCCGAGCTCGGGCGCTGCCCGCGCCGGCGACTTGGCGACACCCGCGACGCTGATCGGGCTGTCCACCGTCTCGAGCCGGCCGAAGCGCGGGTGCTCGAAGTCGACGAGCATGCCGTTGGCGCGCATCTGTGGATCGCGCGCCACTTCCTCGTACGTGGGGAGGATCGCAAAAGGGATGTCGTGGGCCTCGAGCCGCGCCTTCCAGTGCGCGGCATCCTCGGACGCGAAGACCGTGTCGAGGATCGCGATCAGCTCCTGGGCGTGCGCGCGGCGTGGGCCGGGCTCGGCAAAGCGCGGGTCTTCGACGAGGTCGGGGCGACCCACCGCGCGAGCGAAGGGCGGCCAGAGCCTGTCCGGGTTCACCAGGGCGAACTTGAGCATTCGGCCGTCGCGCGTCTTGTAGTAGACGCCGATGCCGCGCGCCTGCGAGCGGGGGAGCTTGGGCGGGAAGGTGGCGCCGCAGAGCTCGGCCTGGATGCTCCAGGAATTCGCCCAGGCGCCGGCGGCGAGGAGCGACGTGCCGACCTTCAAGCCGCGGCCCGTGCGCTCGCGCGCGAAGAGGGCGAGCGTGACGGCGCCGAAGAGCGCGAGCGCGGTGGGGTGATCGCCCGCGCCCCCGGCGAGCTGGCCCAGCGTGCCCTCAGGCGTCAAGAGGCTCGACTCGAGCCCCGAGCGCGACCAGTAGACGACCGTGTCGTAGCCGGGCTTGTCCGCCTCGGCCCCCGACTCGCCGAAGCCCGAGGCGCGCGCGTAGACGAGGCGCGGGTTGAGCGGGGCGAGGTCGTCCCAGCGGAGCCTGAGCCGCGCGAGCGCCGGCGGGCGGTAGTTGGTCAGGAACACGTCGGCGGTGCTCACGAGCCGGTGGAGGATCGCGACGCCGTCGGCGCATTTCAGATCCAGCACGACGGAGCGCTTCGACCGGTTGTCCATCAGGAAGCAGTAGGGCTTGTCCGAGTCGGGCAACGTGGGCAGCTCGTGCATCCGGCGGTTGTAGTCGCCCTCGGGCGGCTCCACCTTGATCACCTCGGCGCCGAAGTCGGCGAGCATCACGGCCGCCGACGGCACCAGTACCATCGAGGCCGCCTCCACCACGCGGATCCCCTGGAGCAGCACCGCCACGTTCCTCCTTCCTCCGGGACGGCCGTTTCGAGTACGATGTCGGCCATGCGAGTCGAACGGCCGAGCGTGTGCCCCCTCGATTGCCCCGACACCTGCAGCCTCACGGTCACCGTCGAGGACGACCGCATCGTCGCCATCCGCGGCTCGCACGCGAACCCGTACACGGGCGGCGTGCTCTGCGCGAAGGTGCCCGAGGCGTATCCCGCGTTCGTCCACGGCGCCGGACGCCTTCGCACGCCCCTCAGGCGCGTCGGCGACCGAGGCGAGGGGCGGTTCGAGCGTATCACGTGGGGCGAGGCGCTCGACCTGATCCACGCGCGGTTCACGGCAGTCATCGCCGCGCACGGCCCGCAGGCGATCCTCCCGCTCAACTACGCGGGCCCGCACGGCATGCTCGCGGGCGGCTCGATGGACCTCCGCTTCTTCCACAAGCTCGGCGCGAGCCTGCTCGATCGCCGCCCGCTCTGTGGCGGGATCCGCACCGAGGCGTGGGTCGGCACCTTCGGTCCCGTCCCCGGCATCCCCCCCGAGCAGATCGCGCACGCGCGGCTCTGCATCGCGTGGGGCAACAACGTGACCTGGTCGAACCTCCATCTCATGCCGCTCATCAACCGCGCGCGGAAGGCGGGCGCCCGGCTCGTCGTGGTGGACCCGAAGCGGACGGTGATCGCCCGGCAGGCCGATCTCCACATCGCGCTGCGGCCGGGGACAGACGTGGTCCTCGCCTGGGCGGTCGCCGCCGAGCTCGAACGTCGGGGCGGGATCGACCGCGCATTCGTCGAGCGCCATGTGGCGGGCTTCGACGAGTTCATGGCTCTCGCCCGCGGCTTCAGCCTTGCGGACGCCGCCCGCGTCTGCGGGGTGAACGCCGCCGACGTCCGGACGCTCGCCGAGTGGTACGGCGCGGCGTCGCCCGCGGCCATCAGCGTGGGCAACGGGCTCGAGCGCAACCAGAACGGCGGCAGCGGGATCCGCGCGATCTTCGCCCTGCCCGCGCTCGCGGGGAAGTTCGGCGTGCCGGGCGGCGGGCTCGTCAACGGCGCGTCCTTCGCGTTCCCGAAGACGCCGGCGCGCCTCGCGCGCCCGGACCTCGTGCCCGAGGGCACGCGCACCCTCAACATCATCGACGTCGGTCGCCACCTGCTCGACGCGTCGCTGGCCCCGCCGATCAAGGCGATCTTCGTCTACAACCACAACCCGGTCGTCGTCCATCCGGACGCGAACCGGCTGCGCCGCGGGCTCGAGCGCGCGGATCTCTTCATCGTGGGCGCCGACGTCGTCATGACGGACAGCCTCAGGTACGCCGACGTCATCCTGCCGGCGGCGAGCCACTTCGAGCACGCCGACCTCTACCCGGCGTACGGCCAGCACTGGCTCCAGCGTGCGGAGCCGGTCATTTCGCCCCAGGGCGAGGCGCTCCCGAACACCGAGATCTTCCGCCGGCTCGCGGCGCGGTTCGGCTTCAGCGACCCGATCTTCAGGGCGAGCGATGCCGAGCTGATGGACGACGCTCTCGACCCGGCCGACCCGCGTCTCGGCGGCGTGCGTCCGCACAGGCTCGCCACCGATCGGGCGCTCGCGATGACCGTGGGCGGCGAAGAGGCGATCCTCTTCCGGAACGTCGTCCCGAAGACGCCGTCGGGCAAGGTGGAGCTCGCGTCCACGTATCTCGAGCGGAAGTACGGCGCGCGGCTGCCGCGCTGGCGGCCCGTGGAGTCGCGCTACCCGCTCGCGCTCATCTCGCCCGCGTCCGACCGCCGCATCACGTCCACGTTCGGCGGCCTCCACGTGGCCGACGGCCCGCCGCCGCTCGAGATGCATCCCGACGACGCGCACACCCGCGGTCTCCAGGACGGGACGCGCGTCCGCATCTGGAACGACCTCGGCGAGATCCGCCTGCCGCTCCGCATCAGCGACGCGCTGCCCCGCGGCGTCGTCTGCACGCTCAAGGGGGCCTGGCTCGCCACGAGCGACAACGGCCAGACCGTGTCCGCGCTCTGCCCCGCGCACCACGCGGACATTTCCGAAGGCGCGTGCTTCAACGACGCGCGCGTGGAGGTCGCGGCGGTCTGACGCCCGTGGAGACCCCATGACGCCGCCCGTCGATCCCAACGACGTCCTGATGACCGGTGAAAACTCGTTCATCCGGCTGAGCCACGACGCCGGCAAGACTCAGTCGGACCGCTTCAGCCACTGGCGCGTGCTCTGGTGCCCCGCCGGGACGGGCCACGTGCTCTTCGCCCAGAGCGAGCTGACCAGCGGCCAGGTGCGGCTCTACAGCGACAACCCCGCCGTGACGCGCTGGCTCCAGCGCACGATCGAGGCGCTACTCTTCCCGGCGTTCGCCGACGCCGACCTGCCGGTGATCGCCGCCGAGTTCGGCCGCGCGGGCGACCCGCGCTCGACGGTCGTGGAGACGGTCGTCTCGGCGATCGATCGGCTCCGCCTCACGTGGTACGAGTGCGTCGAGCCCTTCGTTCTCACCATGCCGCCCGGCTTCAACGGCCGGCCGATCGGCGTCTTCAGCACGTTTTTCCCCGCGCGTGCGGCGCAGGTCGAGTTGAACGGGCGCGTCGCCGCCGGCCGCCCGTGGCCCGAGATGCGCGGCGACCGCCAGGGCTCGAGCGCGTGCCTGGCGTGGTCGGAGACGTGGGTGAAGCCGCGAGCGTAGCGTCGGCTACTTGTCCGCCGTCCGGATCGCCGCCGGACCGCCCGTCACGGCGACGCGTAATCCGGTGTCGCTCAGCGAGCCGCCGCTCAGGCGGAACACCTGCAATTCCTTCTCGACCATGTTGCCGACGAGGATGACGCTGCCGTCGGCGGAGAATGCCACACCCTGCGACCAATGACCGATCGGCGCCTGAGCCAGGTGGCGGAGCGCTTTGCCGCTCACGCGGAAGAGCACGAGCCGGCCCGCGTCAGCGTGGAACGGCGACTCCCTGGGCTTGTTGCTGCCGTTCATCACCACCACCGCGAGGACGGAGCCGTCGGGCGAGAACTTGATGCCCTCGGGCGTCTGGCCGACCGTCACGGTGTCCACGACGCGCGGGGGATCGAGCGTCATGTCGATCACGCTCACCGTGTCGGCGTCGCCGTCCCCGCGGCCGATGTTCGCCACCACCGCGATGTCCCCCCGGGCCGCGACGTCGATCCCGTTGGGACGGAGGCCCGCCGAGATCTCCCGCTTCGTGGGCTCCACCTTCGTCCCGGCGATGGACAGCACGGAGATGCGGTCGTCGCCGCCGCGCGTGACGAGCGCGGTCTTGCCGTCGGGCGAGATCGCGACGTGGCTGACCCCGGACTTCTCGTCGGCGATCGTCACCGTGCCCGCGGCCGTCACGGTCTTGCCCTGGATCGTGTAGACCGACACGGTCCCCTCGGCGCGGTTCGCCACGAGGGCGAGCGTCCCCGAGCGGTTGATGGAGAGCCCGGCCGGTCCCTTGCCGGTCTCGAGCGTGGCGATGACCCGAGGCGGCGCGGTCGTGAGATCGACCACCGACAGCCGGCTGTCGGGCGCCTGCTTGGTGGGGTCGTTCGGATCGACCCTCATCGCGGCGGTCACGAGCGCGAGTGATTCGTCGGGGGTGATCGCGACGCTGAGCGGCGGCCCGACGACGCTCCCCGGCGCCTCGACCTCGCCCAGGACCTTCGGCGGCCACGCCTTGAGATCGATGATCGTCACGGTGTCGGGCGGCGGGTTGGGCACGACCTTCACGACGCCGTTGACGAGGACGACTTTGTTGTCGTTGGCGGACACGGCGATCTGCGCGTGAACCGCGGGGACGGCCACGACGGCCCCGAGCAGGGCGACGGGGATGAGGAATCGCAGCGGGCTCATAGCGCCTCCTCCGGGGTCTGAATCGGCGGCGCCTAGAAGATCAGGTTCCACCACCGAACGCAAGGTACACTGCACCGCATGACGCTCGACCATCCCTGGACCGAGCCACCCCGGCCGGGTACGGCGATCGACGTCGCGCCGGGAATCAAGTGGCTCCGAATGCCGCTGCCGTTCCAGCTCGACCACATCAACCTCTGGCTCCTCGACGACGGCCCGGGATGGACGGCCGTGGACACCGGCGTCGGCCTCGAGGACACGCGCGCCCTGTGGGAGCGCGTCTTCGCCGGAACATTCGGCGGCCGGCCGCTCACGCGCGTCGTCGTCACCCACTTCCATCCCGACCACATGGGCAACGCGGGGTGGCTCGCCGAGCGCTGGCGCGCTCGGCTCTGGTGCACGCAGGCCGAGTGGCTCTACGCGCAATGGGCGTGGCTCGCCCGCGACGCGACGGGCGTCGAGCGGCGGCTCGCACACTACCGCCGCCACGGGTGCGGGGAGGAAGCGCTCGCGGCGCTCGGCCGGCGGATCAATCCCTATCCGGAGCTCGTGCCGACGGTGGCGCCGGAGTTTCACCGGGTCCTCGATGGCGACGCACTCGTCATCGGCGGCCGGCGGTGGGAGGTCGTGACCGTGTACGGTCACGCGCCGGAGCACGCGTGTCTCGACGGCCGCGAGGCCCGGGTGCTGATCTCGGGGGACCAGGTCCTGCCGAAGATCACGACCAACGTGAGCGTGTGGCCGGAACAGCCGACGGCCAACCCGCTCCGGCTCTACCTCGACTCGTTCGATCGCTTCCGGCCGTTGCCCGCGGACACGCTCGTGCTGCCCTCGCACGGCCTGCCCTTCCGCGGCCTCCACGCGCGCCTGGCCCAGCTCCGCGACCACCACGAGGCGCGGCTGGCCGAGGCGATCGACGCGCTCGTCGAGCCGCGGAGCGCCGCCCAGCTCGTCCCCGTCCTGTTCCGCCGCGAGCTCGACACCCATCAGCTCGGCTTCGCGCTCGGCGAGACGCTCGCGCACCTGCGCTTCCTCGAGGAGGAGGGCCGCGCCGTACGCCTGGTCGGCGACGACGGCGTCCACCGCTTCGTCAAGGCCTGACTGGGACGGGTCTCGTCGACCCGCCGGTCACCCTGACCCGCAACCGGGACTCGCGACAGCACACGAACTCGACGCCGGGGAAGCTCGCCTCGGTGCCCGCACTCACTCGAGCGCGGGGAGCCCCCAGAAAACCGGCTCGGGCGTGAGCCGGACGCCGAACCGCTCGAGGACCCGCGCCCGGAGCTTCGTGGCGAACGCGACGACGTCACGCGCGCGCGCGCCCTCGTGCGCGACGACGGCGAGCGTGTGGCGGGTGGAGAGGCCGACGAGGCCGTCACCCTCACCGCGGCTGAACCCGGCGCGCTCGATGAGCCAGGCCGCGGAGAGCTTCACGCGGCCGTCGGGCTCCCGCCAGCGCGGCATCCCGGAGTCGCGCGCCAGGGCTTCGACGCGCGCGCACTCGGCGGCGCTGACGATCGGGTTCATGAAGAACGATCCGCAGCTCCGGCGGTTCGGGTCGTGCGGGTCGAGCACCATGGACTTCCCGCGGCGAATGGCGAGGACGCTCGCGCGCACGTCCGCGAGCGAGGGCGAGGCGACGTTGCGAGCTTCCAGGTGCCGCTCGACGTCGGCGTAGCGCACGGTGGGCGCGCCGGCGGGCCGGAGGCGGTACGTGACGGTCAGCACGACCCAGCGCCCGGGTTCGACGCTCCTGAAGCGGCTGTCACGGTAGGCGAAGCCGCACTCCCGCGCATCGAGGGTGAGGATGCGGCCGCTCCCCGTGTCGAGCACGCGCACGGTCGTGACGGTGTCGCTCACCTCCTGACCGTAGGCCCCGACGTTCTGGATCGGGGTCGCGCCGACGAGGCCGGGGATGCCGCTCAGACACTCGATGCCCGCCCAGCCACGCTCGACGGTCGCGCGCACGAGGTCGTCCCACACCTCGCCGGCCGCCGCCGTCAGCTCCACCGCGCCGTCTGCTTCCCGCGAGGCGATCCCGCGCAGGGCGATTCTCGCGACGAGCGCGTCGACCCCCTCGTCGGCGACGACGAGATTCGAGCCGCCGCCGAGGACGCGAAGCGGGAGCCCGCGATGCTGCGCCCACGCCAGCGCGTCGAGGAGCCCGGCCTCGTCGCCGACCTCGACGAAGTAGCGCGCCGGCCCGCCGACGCCCAGCGTGCAGTAGGGCGCGAGCGCGACGTTTTCAGCCGGCGTGAGCGGAGCCAGGGCGCGACTCCAGGCGGTGCGCCAGATACCGGTTCGAAATCGCGAGCGCGACGACGGGGACGACGGCCGCCCACGTGGAGTGGCCCCGGAACACGAGCGACATGCCGAGGGCCAGGACGGTGAGGGCGTAGAGCCACAGTGAGGCCACGCGGACCGCGCGACGGTCGGCGTGCACGGCGCCAACGTATCCCGCCGGGCTCCAGAGCGTCGTCGCGGCGCCGATGAGCAGCATCGAGGCGAAGAGCCCCGACTCCTTGAGGATCCCGTAGAGCTCCAGGATCCGCCACTGCCGCGCCACCGTCGCCAGGCCGCCGACGAGGAGGTAGAGGTTGGCGGCGAGGATGAGCCGGTTCGTCGGCGACTTTCGGGGCAACGTGATCGCGAGTTGAAGGACCGCCGCCACCGCGCCGAGCACGAAGGCCGTTTGCCAGCGCTCGGGCCCTGGCGCACCGCCCTCCCAGAACGCGTAGGTCGTGAAGAGCGAGAGCGGCAGGAACTGGATCAGGAGAGGCGCCGGGCCGCGCACCCTCACGGCTGGAGCCGCGTCGCGTGCCAGGCGGAGCCGCGGAACCCGTCCGACGCGCGCGTGAGCGTCCGCGTCCAGAGCGCGCGGTCGTGAGCCCGCGCGGGCTGTCCCACCCACAGCTCGACGCGCTCGGCCCAGACGCGGTAGCCGCCCCAGCGCGACGGGCGGGGGAGGTCGACCCCCGAGCGCCTCGCCGTCTCCTCGATCTGCTCGAGCAGCGCCGCGCGGGAGGCCAGGGGACGGCTCTGCGCGCTCGCGATGGCGGCCAGGCGCGCGTCGGCGGGGCGCGTGGCCCAGTACGCGTCGGAGTCGGCGTCGGGGGCGAGCGTGACCGGGCCGTCGATCCGGATCTGGCGCTCGAAGACGTCCCAGTGGAAGACGAGCGAGGCGTACGGGTGCGCCGCGAGCGCGCGTCCCTTGGCGCTCTCCCGGTCGGTGTAGAAGACGAGCCAGCCGTCTCGCGCGTCGAAGCCGCGGCAGATCACCATGCGGGCCGACGGCCGGCCGTCGGGGTCCACCGTCGCCAGCGCCATGGCCGTCGCGTTCCGCGTCGACGCCGTCGCCTCGGCGAGCCAGGCGGCGACGAGTGGCAAGGGGTCCGCGGGCAGGGGTTCGGGGAGCGGAGGCTTCACGGGCTCGGGCGAAGGCGGTCGACGAGCGCGCGGAGGTGCTGGACCTCGTTCGCCTGGAGGTCGAAGAACCAGAGCGCCGTGCCGTTCATGTCGGCACGGATCACGAGCGCGACTGCGTCGAGGGGCGTCGCGCTGCCCGGGGGCGTGAACGTGAGCTTCACGGCGCCGCCGGGCTTCAGGCGTGCCCGCGTCATTACCTTCATGCCCGTCGCGCTGAGCTCGACGCAGGTGCTGTCCCAGGGCACGCCCTTGTCCGTCACGAGCCGCACCGCGAGCTCGACGGCCGCGCGGGGCGCGATCCGCCGGTCGAGGCCGCGCGCGTACGCGAGCGCGGCGCCGAGGCGGTCGAGCGTGACGGGCTTGCGGATGAAATCGAGGGCGCCGCGCTTGAGGCATTCGCGCGCCTGCGCCTCGGTGACCACGCCCGACACGGCGATGACGGGCACCTCCGACTCGCGGACGGCGGGGAGGTCGAGAAAGTCGAGACCGCTCATGCCGGGCAGCCGAACGTCGAGCAGGATCACGTCGGGGCGCTCCGTCGCGAGCTTCTCGAGCGCCTCCTCCGCGGTCGCGGCGGTGATGGCCTCGTGGCCGAGGCCGGCGACGAACTCGCGGTAGACGTCGCGGACGGTCCGCTCGTCCTCGACGATCAGCACGCGCAGGCCGCGTTGGCGGGTTTCCTTCGTCGTCATGTCGATGCGGCCCCCTTCGTGTGCGGAGTTCCGCTCGCGGTTGAGTGTAGCGCGTTTGCCCTCCGCTACACCAAGGGCCAGGGATAGCGGACCCCGCTCGCGTCGGTCGGAAAGCGACCCTCTTGCACGAGGGCGTGCGCCCGCGCGAGGAGCGCTCGGCACTCGGCGGGAGCCAGGAGCGCGGCGAGCGCGTCGGGAAGCGGCGCCGCCGCGAAGCGCCGGAGGTCGTCCCTGAGCCCTTCGGGGATCGGCTCGCCGCCGAAGTCCCAGATGACCGTGCGGAGCTTCGGCTCGACGTGGAAGCAGAGGCCGTTGTCCACGGCGAAGATCGCGCCGTCGGGGGCGAGGAGACAGTGGCCGGCCTTCCGGTCGGCGTTGTTGGCGACGACGTCGAATACGCAGATCCGCTTGAGGCGCGCGTGGTGCGCGGGGTTCTCGCGGAGGGTGAAGTAGTGCTGCTCGAAGTCGGCCGGGACGAAGAGCTGGAGCGAGCCCTCGCCGTAGGGCCCCTCGCGCCGCACCGTCGGCGGCACGAGCCCCCAGCCGAGCGCCTCCGACAGCTGATACGCCGCCAGCTCGCGCGCGAAGAGGCCCGGCGGAAAGTCCCAGAGCGGCCGCTCGCCGCGCCCCGGCTTGTAGACGGCGAGCCCGGCGGCGCCGTCGAGCTCGAGTTCGGCGAGGAACGTCGCGTTCGAGCTGGCGGGCATGCGACCGCGCAGCGTGATCCGGCCGCGCGTGAGCAGGGCGTCAGTGAACGTTGTGGCCATTCGTCCGCGGGCACACGTGGCCGCCCGGATCCTTGGGCTGAGTGCAGAACGGGCAGACGGGCCGGCCCGCCTTGATGAGCGCGCGCGCGCGCTCGACGAACGCCGCCGCCTGGACGCGGCTGATCTGGAAGCGCGCCGTCGCCGGCTCCTCCCCCTCGGGCTCCTCCCGGAGCTGCTCGTTGGCGACGATCACGACGCGGTCCTTCCGCTCGTCGTATCCCACGCCGATCGCGCCGACGGCCCACGCCGGCTCGACCGGTTCGAGGAGCGCGGCCTCGGGCACGGCTGCGCCCGCTCCACCGCCGAGCTGGGTCAGCAAGCCCGAGAGGTAGTCGGCGAGCGCGCCGACGTGCTCCTTCTCGCACTTGAGCGTGGCCACCCGGCTGGCCTCACGGGACTGGAGATAGAAGACGCGCTGGCCCTGCGAGCCGACGGCGCCCGCCGTGAAGTGGTCGGGCGCTTCGAAGTCGAACGATGGGCTCGTCACGAGACGAGTCCCGCGAGGTTGCCGTCCATCGAGTTGAGCGTGAGCACCAGGGGGCCCTCGGACCGATACACGATCGCGGTGATCGAGGCCGGCGCGATCGCGATTCGCTGGAAGAGGTCGAGGTGCGCGCCGATGGCATGGGCGACCACCGCCTTGATCGGATCGGCGTGCGACACCACGACGACGACGGAAGCGGGATGGCGCTCGACGACCCGCGCGAGTGCCCCCACGATCCGTGTCTGCATCTCGACGAACGACTCGCCGCCGGGAAAGCGGAAGCCGCTCGGATGGCGTTGCACGGCCCGCCACTCGGGCTTCCGGCTGAGCCGCTTCAGCGACCGGCCCGTCCAGGCGCCGACGTCGAGTTCGGTGAGCTCCCGCTCGATGCGGACGGAAGCGCCGCGCACCCGCGCGATCGCGGCCGCGGTCTCGCGCGCGCGCTCGAGTGGCGAGGCGTAGACCGCCGCGATCTTCGAGAGCGGCGCGAGCCGCGCCGCCACCCCGTCGGCCTGGCGGCGCCCGTGGTCGGAAAGGTGGACACCGGGCGCCCGGCCCTGGAGCACGGCGCCCGTCCTCCGCGTGAGCGCGTGGCGGACGAGGAAGACCAGCGTCGGCGCCTTCATCCCGCTCCGGTCAGCGGGTCACGGCGCGAACGTGGTCGGCGAGGACCTGCGCGACGCACGCGGTCACCCGCACGCCCGTGGGCAGATGCAGGAACTCGTTCGGCCCGTGGGCGTTAGAGCCGGGGCCCATCGCGCCCGTGATCAGGAACTGGGCCCGGGGGAACCGCGCGCCCAGCATGCTCATGAACGGGATCGAGCCGCCGGTGCCGTGGAACACGGCCGGCTTGCCGAAGAAGGTGGTGGACGCGCGGCCGACGGACGCGAGGAGCCACGGGCTCGTGGCCGGCGCGTCCCAGCCGTCGCCGCCCTCGCCGTAGGTCTGGAGCGTCACCCGGGCGCCGTAGGGCGGCTCGGCCTCGAGGATCTCCTTGAGTCGGCGCACGGCACGCCGCGCGTCGCACGTCGGCGGGATCCGG